>ENA-OQKQ01000165-OQKQ01000165.1-human-gut-metagenome-genome-assembly--contig:-NODE-165-length-26228-cov-3.374124_pt1 | contig 26228 bp, 28 predicted proteins | sample MGYA00242651_ERZ504803 | MGnify/ENA primary metagenome ERZ504803 (study PRJEB26092, sample SAMD00036380) | human gut metagenome | host: Homo sapiens | study: EMG produced TPA metagenomics assembly of...
TGAACTCGGAGAGGATTTGCAGGATGAAGTCAGTAAAGAGTATGATTGGTAGCATACCTTTCACTTTCAAAGCACAATAAATGTTTTTAACGCGGTATAGATGATACTCTTGAAGAGACTTGAGGACAAGCTCTATGCAAAGTTTCTTGAATATATCAGAAAGTTCTCATAATCTTTTAAACTTTCACATTACTTTACACAAGCGTTCAATTTTCTGTCACATAAGACAGTTATTATATGCTTGTAAGTTAAAGATAAACAAAAAACACTTTAACTTCACATGGATAATGCTTACAAGAACTTTTCATAGATTTCCTCTCTAATATGTCGAAAGACACAAAGGTCGGCTTTTCTGCCGACCTTTTTAATTTATCAGGTGTTTTATTATGAATTACTACTCCCTTAATAAGTATCTCAAAAATACATTCGGTGAAAAGGTGTACAAAATTTCGCTGAACGGTAATATGACCTGTCCGAATCGTGACGGAACCCTTGGAACAAGGGGCTGTATTTTTTGCAGCAGGGGAGGCTCCGGAGAATTTGCCTCCGATGCACTTCTTCCTGTTCACGGACAAATCGATCAGGCTAAACTGCGAATAAAAAAGAAATCCGACTGTAAAAAGTTTATTGCATACTTTCAGCCGTTCACAAATACCTATGCGCCTGTTGAATATCTTGAAGAAATATTTACAGATGCAATTTCAGAACCCGACATTGTTGCCCTTTCAATCGCAACCCGTCCCGATTGCCTGGAAAATGATGTGTTAGGTCTTCTTGAAAAACTGAACAAGATAAAACCTGTCTGGGTAGAACTCGGATTGCAGACAATTCATGAAAAATCGGCAGAGTATATAAGAAGAATGTATCCGCTCTCCGTTTATGACTCAGCTACAGAAAATCTTCATAAAATCGGAATCAATGTAATTACACACATTATTTTGGGACTTCCGAACGAATCTAAAGAAATGATGCTTGAATCTGTAAAATATGCAGGCAGTAAAACCGACGGAATCAAACTGCAGTTGTTGCATGTTTTAAAAAAACACAGACTTGTGTGATGACTATGAAAGCGGAAAATTTGATGTGCTTTCAATGGAAGATTATATTGATATTCTTTGCGATTGCGTTGAAGTGTTGCCTGAAAATGTTGTAATTCACCGTTTAACAGGTGATGGGGATAAAAAACTGCTCGTTGCACCCATGTGGAGTGCCGACAAAAAGCGTGTTTTAAACTCAATCAACCGTGAATTTGCAAAGCGTGATATCACGCAGGGAAGAAAGGCAAAGTAAAAGACTTCCGAATCAATCATCGGAAGTCTTGTTTTCAAGAGTATTGTCGTTGTGATTTTTCTCTTTTTCAGCTTTCTTCTGAGCTGTTTTTTTACCGATTGCATATGCAACACCCAATATAGCCAAGCATCCCGCAGTTATGCCCATTCCGGCAAGGAAAAATTTTATTTGCCTATCTTTAATGGGATTGTAATCAATATATTCGTCATCTGAGGCATTAACAGTTGTAGGCTCGGTCGGGTGTTTACTTTTACCGCCCTTTCCTGTAGCTTGCGTGCTGTTTTCATTGCTTGACGAGAAACTTCCGCCGCTAACCGTTCCCGACGCATTTTTATATATTCTGATACACGATGCAGTGCAACTTCCGACATCCATAAAATTCACATCGGAATCAACACATTGATTTACCGTGTAGTCAATATACGCAGTACCTTCTTTTATTGTTTTGAAATCAAGCGTCAAGACATCGCTTCCGCCCGAAATATTTTGTCCTTCAGAATTAAGAAAAACAACTTTAACCTTGCCGCTTTTCTTGTTGACCTGAATTTTTGAGCCGTTATTCACTGCTTTAATCTTTCTGAATTCGATATAATCGGCGTCATATGTAAATTCAAATGTTGCGGCAGAAAGTCGATTGCCGGAATTTGCGGAAAGTGCAACACTGAACAGTCTGTTCGGCTTCATATCTGCATTCTGCATTTCAAAACTTACGCTTGCGGTTGCAAATGCACTTGTTAAAGATATTTGCAATAAAGCTACCAAAATTAAAATAATAGAAAATAGTTTTTTCATAGTTCGCCACATAAAATTAAAATATTTCAAAATCTCACTTGATTTTTCTGATTTCATTTGATATAATAAACAGGTCGTTTGGAGAGATGTCCGAGCTGGCCGAAGGAGCATGATTGGAAATCATGTATACGGTGAACACCGTATCAGGGGTTCGAATCCCCTTCTCTCCGCCACAAACGCTGAACTTTATTTAGGTTCAGCGTTATTTTTTGACCTGTTTTTCTTAATAAAGGTGTTGTTTTTCATATATATAATTGTATCGTATGGCAAGATTTGTTGTCAACGGATTTACGGTGAAGAGTTAGCACATACAGTGCATTTACGGTCATTTTTAATAATTTTTTAGCATTTCATATGACATAACCATTCAGCTTTCGGTTATTTATTCAAAAAACTGCCACTAAACCTTTACAAACCCTACAAGATATTGTAATTATATTAGTAATTATAAATTACCATGGGGTGTTATGTATAGAACCAAAATATAAAAGAGTATTATTAAAACTTTCAAGGCGAATCACTTGCAGGCGAAATGAAACACGGAATTGATTTTGAAACTGTTCTCAAAATCTGCAAGCCTATTAAAGAATGTGTTGACGCAGGCGTAGAAGTCGGCATCGTAGTAGGCGGCGGCAACTTCTGGCGTGGCAGAAGCTCAGGAGAAATGGACAGAACAAGAGCCGACCATATGGGTATGCTTGCAACAACAATCAATGCACTCGGTGTTTGTGATGCACTCGAACAGCTTGGAGTTAATGTTCGTGTTCAGACAGCTATCGCTATGCATCAGATTGCAGAGCCGTACATCAGAAACAAAGCAGTTCTTCACCTTCAGAAGGGCAGAGTAGTAGTATTCGGTTGCGGAACAGGCAACCCGTTCTTCAGCACAGACACAGCAGCGGCTCTTCGTGCGGCAGAAATTGAGGCTGATATCGTAATGAAGGCTACTATGGTTGACGGTGTATATGACAGCGATCCCAAGAAAAACCCGGATGCAAAGAAATACGATACAATTTCTTTCCATGATGTTCTCAACAAGGATCTCGCTGTTATGGACAGCACAGCGGCATCGCTTTGCAAGGACAATAATCTTCCGATTCTTGTATTCAGTATTGAAGATCCCGAAAATATCTACAAAGCTGTTTGCGGTGAAAACATCGGTACAATCGTAACAGCCAACAATTAATTTGAATTTTTTACTGACTTTTTAACAATAATTATTACACAGGAGGCATAAATATGCAGACACAGTTAAAAAAAGCCGGCGAAAGTATGGACAGACGACTTGAGCATATGCGCACGGAATTTTCAGAAATCAGAGCAGGCAGAGCAAATCCCGCAGTTCTTGATAAGGTAAAGGTTGACTATTACGGCGCACCCACACCCGTAAACCAGCTTGCCGCAGTATCTGTTACAGAGGCAAGAACTCTTACCATTCAGCCATGGGATGCGTCTGTATTAAGACAGATTGAAAAGGCTATCCAGACTTCCGATATCGGCATCAACCCACAGAATGACGGTAAGATTATTCGTCTTATTTTCCCGCCTCTCACAGAGGACAGAAGAAAAGAAATCGTAAAAGATGTTCAGAAGATTGCTGAGGAAACAAAGATTCAGATTCGTAATGTCCGCCGTGAACTTATCGACAAGCTTAAAGCTATGAAGAAGGACGGCGAGCTTACAGAGGACGATCTTAAGCAGGGCGAAAAGAAAGCTCAGGATCTTACAGATAAGTATGTCAAAGAAGTTGAGAGCGTTTCTGCAGTTAAGCAGAAAGAAATTTTGGAGATGTAATATGGCTTTTTTCTCAAAGAAAAAAGATGAGCAGATTGAGGTTACAGACCTCAATCTGCCTTCACATATCGGAATTATTATGGACGGCAACGGCCGTTGGGCAAAGAAAAGAGGACTTCCGAGAAAAGCAGGTCACCGTCAGGGTGCGAAAACTTTCAGAACCATAACAAGATACTGTTCCGATATCGGAATAAAGTACCTTACCGTATATGCTTTTTCAACCGAAAACTGGAAAAGACCGCAGGAGGAAGTTGATGCACTAATGTCGCTCTTTAAATCATATCTTAATGAAGCACTTGAAGATTTTAAGGATGACAGTATTGTGGTAAAATTCATCGGTGATAAGTCGGGTTTTAACGATGAACTTCGTGAGCTTATGATTGAAAACGAGGAGAGTTCAAAAGACCGTGACGGTATGGTTCTCAATATAGCTATGAATTACGGCAGTCGTGACGAAATTGTCAGAGCCGTCAGAAACATTTCCGAGGATGTCAGAAACGGAAAAATTTCTTCCGATGACATAACAGAAAATCTTTTTTCAAATTATCTTTATACCGCAGGTCAGCCCGATCCCGACCTTATTATCAGACCGAGCGGTGAATATAGAATTTCAAATTTCCTTTTGTGGCAGTCAGCCTACACGGAATTTGTTATAATGAACAAGCTTTGGCCTGATTTTCAGAAATCGGATCTTGACGAAGCGTTAAAAATATACTCCTCCAGAAACAGAAGATACGGTGGAGTCTGATGAGAGTTGATATAAAATGAAATCCCTCAAGCCACGGCTGCTGACAGCCGTAATAGGAATACCAATACTGCTGATCGTTCTGTTTATTTCGGAACTTTGGCACCCATTTGTAGGCATAGTCATAGGAGCATTCTCGGCATTTATGACAGGCGAGTATCTTCATGCAAGAAAGATGCTTTATAAATTTCACCTTTCAATACCTTGTATGCTGTTTACTTTTCTGCTTTCGGTTTTAGTTACGACAAAGTATCTGTATGTTTTGATTTTTGCTTTTATACTGACAGTCTTTGCCGTAATGATTTTTAAACACGAAAAGACAAACTATGCCGATGTTGCATATTCAGTGTTCGGAACATTTTTAATTCTTTTGGAATTGAGTGCCGTACCGATTGCCTGTGCATCATCTGTATCAATTACTTTCTGCTATATATGTATTTTCGCATTACCGTGGATGGCAGATGCAGGTGGCTTTTTTATCGGAGCATCGTTCGGCAAGCACAAACTTTGCCCGAAAATCAGCCCTAAAAAGACTGTTGAGGGCGCAATCGGCGGAATACTTTTCTGCGACCTCACAGCAGTAATTATAGGCCTTATATTTCATTTTTGTGTTATGCCTGATGCTAACATTAATTTCTGGGCATTGATTCTTCTCGGTGTAATTGACGCCCCTGTTTCAATTCTCGGTGATTTGAGCTTTTCACTCATCAAAAGAAATTACGGAATCAAGGACTACGGTTCAATTTTCCCCGGTCACGGCGGAATGCTTGACAGGTTTGACAGCATAATATTTACTGCCCCTGTTCTTGTGGCAATCAATCAATTCATACCTTTCATAACAGTGGGGTAAACTAAAATGGTAAATTCACTTTCAATTCTCGGATCGACGGGTTCAATCGGAACTCAGACGCTTGATGTTGTAGATAAACTTAATTTAAAGGTTTCCGCACTCACGGCGTCAACGAATATAAAGCTGCTTGAAGAACAGGTAAGAAAATACAAACCTGAACTTGCAGTGGTTTTTAACGAAGAAAAAGCCAAAGAATTCAAAGATAATATAAAAGATACAAACACCCATGTTTTAAGCGGTATGGACGGACTTATTGAGGCGGCAACGCTTGAAAAATGCCGACCTTGTTGTAAATTCGGTTGTCGGAATGGTAGGCTTAAAGCCTACACTTGCAGCGGCAAACGCTAAAAAAGATATTGCTTTTGCAAACAAGGAAACGCTTGTAACAGGCGGTAAGCTTGTATGTGATGCGGTAAAGAAGAACGGTGTAAAGCTTCTTCCTGTTGACAGTGAACATTCTGCTATCTTCCAATGCCTGCAGGGAATGCCAGAAAAGAAAATGCTTAAAAAGCTCATTCTTACAGCATCCGGCGGCCCGTTCTTTGGCAAAACAGTCGAATACTTAAAGAATGTAACAGTTAATGAGGCCCTCAATCATCCAAATTGGAGTATGGGAGCAAAAATAACCATCGACTCTGCTACAATGATGAACAAAGGTCTTGAAATCATTGAGGCGAGATGGCTTTTTGATGTTCAGCCCGAAAACATTGATGTTGTTGTTCATCGTGAAAGTATCATACATTCTCTCATAGAATATGTAGATAATTCCGTAATTGCACAGCTTGGACTCCCCGATATGAGGATTCCGATACAGTACGCAATTACATATCCGGAAAGATATGAGTCACCTGTCGGTGAATTAAGTCTTGCTCAAATCGGCAAAATGACTTTCTTTGAACCTGACTATGATACTTTCAAATGTCTGAGAGCCTGTAAAAAAGCTCTTTCACTCGGAGGTGTTGCAACAGCAATTGCCAACGGTGCTAATGAGGAGGCTAACCGTCTTTTCAGAGAAGGTAAAATCACTTTTCTTGAAATCGGTGACCTTGTTATGGGTGCAATTGATAACATAGACAATTTTGAGCCTTTATGCGTTGATGATGTGTTAAAGGCAGACAAACTTGCAAGAGAGTATGTACTCTCTAAGCTATAATTTGCGGTAATATTTTCCACTGCTGTCTTTGCGACAGCAATGAATATTTTGGAGTTGATTTATTTTAATGCAAATTTTAACAGTTGCGGCTCTCATTGTAATAGGAATATTACTTTTTGAGCTTATAATTTTTTCTCACGAATTCGGTCATTTTATTACCGCAAAGCTTTCGGGTGTAAAGGTAAATGAATTTGCACTCGGAATGGGACCGAAAATAATCAGTTTTGTTAAAGGCGAAACAAGGTACTCGCTTCGTCTTTTTCCTATAGGCGGTTACTGTGCCATGGAAGGAGAGGATGAAGACAGTGAAGAAAAAGGTGCTTTTAATAACGCAAAAGTTTGGAAGAGAATGATTATCATAATCGCAGGTGCGGTTATGAATATTCTTCTCGGTTTTGTTATGATGTTTGCCTTTACCGTTCAGGCTGACAGCTACAGTTCAACTACAATATCTCAGTTTCAACCCAATGCATTTACTGCAAACACAGGTTTACAAACAGGGGATAAGATTGTTGAAGTGAACGGTTATTCGATTTGGAATTCACGAGATTTGCAGTTTGCAATCTCAACTCTTCCATATGAAACAGTAGAAGGCAATACCCTTGAAGTATACAAAGAAAGAGCAACATCTGCCGCTTGCGGTGTATATAATGAGTATGCAAAAGACGAGTCTCTTACAAAGGATGAACTTCAAAAATACTATAATGCTCTTTCGGAGGGTTGTTCAAAAATAAATAAGGCTGCAAGCAAAGACGAGGCTAAAATACTTCTTGACGAAACTTGCAAGTCAATTTATGCAATTGACAAATCATATGATATGTCAAAGTATAAAACACCCGAAATAGACACAACTACATCAAGACCGAGATTCATGGGTGATGTAAAAGTTGTTCGTGACGGCAAAGAAATAACACTTGAAAATGTACAGTTTTTCACCTATTACGCTGATGAGGATGCCGAAAAGGAAAACAAACCTACTGTAGCATTTGACTTTGCCGTTGAACCGATTGAGAAAAATGTCGGTACTGTCCTCGGTGAAACATTCACACAGACCTGTTCAATGGCAAAAACCGTGTGGACATCTCTGGTGTGGCTTGTTCAGGGCAGATTTACATTCAACGATATGTCAGGTCCTGTTGGTATTGCTACGGCTGTCACTCAGGTTGCATCAATGGGACTTCAAACAGGCTTCGGAGATGCAGTCAATAACATTCTTTTCGTAATGATTCTCATTACGGTAAACCTCGGAATTGTAAATATGCTGCCGTTCCCGGCGCTTGACGGCGGAAGATTCTTATTCCTGCTGATTGAATGGATATTCAAAAAGCCGATTCCGAGAAAGGCAGAACAGATTGTAAATACAGTCGGTCTTGTTCTGTTGCTTGCATTTATGCTTATTATTTCGGTGAAAGATGTGTTCCAGCTTGTAACGGGAACATTCCCCGGAATGTAGACAAACGGAGGAAATTTTATGGGAAGTAAAATTCAGGTAACTGCCGGCAATGTAAAAATTGGCGGCGGTGCTAAAGTAAGCGTTCAGTCAATGCTCAACATTCCCTCAACCGATATTGAGGGTTCTGTAAGACAGGCAAAAGAGCTTGAAGAGGCCGGTTGCGAAATTATTCGTGCAGCTATTCCTAATAAAGATGCAGTAAAGCTTATTCCTGCCCTCAAAGAGGCTGTAAGCGTACCGATTGTAGCCGATATCCATTTTGACTATAAGCTTGCGCTTGAGGCATGTGCGGCAGGCATCGACAAAATCCGTATCAATCCGGGTAACATCGGATCAGATGATAGGGTAAAGGCGGTGGCAGACGCTTGCCGACAGCGTGGCATTCCGATTAGAATCGGTGTTAACTCAGGTTCTCTTGAAAAGGAAATTCTTGCAAAATACGGTCATCCCACACCAGAGGCACTTTGCGACAGCGCCTTGTACCATGCATCACTTCTTGAAAAATTTGATTTCAACGATATTGTTCTTTCAATGAAAAGTTCAACTGTTTCTACTATGATTAAAGCCTATGAGCTTGCAGCAGAAAGGTGTGACTATCCGCTTCACCTAGGTGTTACAGAGGCGGGAACAGAAAGAATGGGTATTATCAAATCTTCTGCCGGAATCGGTGCATTACTCCTCCATGGTATCGGCGATACAATCAGAGTTTCCCTCACAGCCGATCCTGTAAAGGAAGTTTATGCCGCTCATGATATCCTCAAGGCGCTTGATATTGAGAAAGACGGAGTTCAATTTGTTTCATGTCCGACTTGCGGAAGAACAAGGATTGACCTTGTGAAGATTGCAAACGAGGTTGAAGATAAGCTCAGAAACTGCAAAAAGAATATCAAAGTAGCGGTAATGGGTTGCGTTGTAAACGGTCCCGGAGAGGCAAGAGAAGCTGATATCGGCATCGCAGGCGGTGACGGTTGCGGGCTTGTGTTCAAAAAAGGCGAAATTCTTCGCAAAGTTCCGGAAGATAAACTCGTTGACGCACTTTTGGAAGAAGTAGAAAAATTATAACTCTATCAGCAGTCAAAATACATTTGCTGTAATATAACAGAAGGACATATATGAAAACATTAGGAGAAGTCTTTGACTCCCAATTTGGCATTAAACTGCCGCAACAGATTTCACATGGAGAACTGACACAACTTAATATTAACAAACAAGCCCGTTTGATTACTTTAGCAGTAAAATTCAACGGGCTCGTTGAGCGTAATACGCTTTTTGACACGGAAAAGCTGATTACCAAGACACTTGCGTATCATACCGTAATCAAACCGCATTTTCCGGCAGAGTTGTTTTCCGCTGATTATTTTCCTCAGCTATACGCAGCCGTAAGGCGAGATATTCCGAGTATTAACGGAACTCTCAACAATGCTGAAGTTAGGTTTGAAAACAATACGCTTACGATAAATCTTCTTAACGGCGGAAAAACTCTCCTTGACAGTAAAGGCTTTGACAAAGCACTTACAAAGCTACGTTTCGGAAGAAATTCAATCTTTACAATTTCCGTTAATTATACCGGAACCTTTGAGGTTGAAGAAAACTAGTGAAGAATACAAAGACCGTCTATTCAGGATGCTCAGGAGAAAAATCAACCGAGTAAAATCTTCAGAAAGCCGCTGAATTCTATCAGGAAGAGGGTTGAAAACAGCAGAAAAGAGAGAAGTAAAAACACGCTGAAAAACACTACTGTGGAAATTGAAGTTCGTGAGGGCAAGTTTGCAACACCGCAGATTATCCAGTCCTCAATCCGTCCGTTATACGGTCGTTCAATCAGGGGAAAAAATGATTCCCATTTCTTCAATCTCAGGTGATTCGGGAAGAATTGTGGTATGGGGCGATGTATTTGATATTGAAAAGAAAGTTACTAAAAGCGGTGACAAAAATATTTTCACTATCGACATAACCGATTATACGGGTTCAACAACAGCTAAAGTATTCAAATTCAATCAAGGAATCAGCCGTAATTGATAATATTAAAAAAAGGCGATACAATCGTTGTTCAGGGTGATGTTGAGTACGATAAATATGCAGGCGAACTTGTTGTAAATGCCCGTTCAATTGGTACGGCTCAAAAAGTAAAAGTAGTTGATAATGTCGAGAAAAAGCGTGTTGAACTCCATATGCATACAAATATGTCGCAGATGGATGCCGTAACATCGGCAGGTGACCTTGTAAACCGTGCTTATCAGTGGGGACACAAAGCCGTTGCAATTACTGACCACGGTGTCGCACAGGCTTTTCCCGATGCAATGAAAGCCGCAGATAAAATCAACAAAGACGAAGAGAAAATTAAAATCATCTATGGTGTTGAGGCATACTTTATGGATGACCTTGTAGAGTCCGTAAAAGGTGATGCTGACACAGGTTTTGACGGCACATTCATTTGCTTTGATATAGAAACAACAGGCCTTTCAGCCGCCCGTGACAAGATTACCGAAATCGGCGCAGTCAAGGTTGAAAACGGTGTCATCACCGATACTTTTTCAACCTTTGCAAATCCCGAAATGCCGATTCCGCAGAAAATCACTCAGCTTACAGGCATTACCGATGATATGGTAAAGGACGCTCCGTCACAGAGCGAGGCGGTCGGTGCATTTCTTGAATTTGCCGGTGACAATGTGCTTGTTGCTCACAATGCTCCATTTGATACATCCTTTATAGCAAAAGCCTGCGAAGATATGGGCAGGGAATATAACTATACTTCAATCGACACGGTCGCAATTTCAAGAGCAATCCTTACAGATATCAAGAACTGCAAGCTTGATACGGTTGCAAAATTTTTAAGGCTCGGTGACTTCAATCATCACAGAGCAACCGATGATGCCGAAATGCTTGCGAGAATTTTTATAAATCTCTGTCAGCGACTTACAGATGATTACGGTATAACAAAAACAAACGACATTAATACAAAGATAGCAGGCGGAGATTTTAAAAAGCTTCCGACCTATCATCAGATTATTCTTGTAAAGAATAAAACAGGTCTTAAAAATCTTTACAGACTTATTTCTTACAGTCATCTTAATTATTTCTATAAAAAGCCGAGAATTCCGAAAAGCGAGCTTGTGAAGTACAGAGAGGGACTCATAATCGGCTCAGCTTGTTGTGCAGGTCAGCTTTATATGGCAATTCTTGAGGGCAAGCCATGGGGCGAACTCAAACAGATTGCGTCATTCTATGATTATCTTGAAATTCAGCCTGCAGGCAATAACAGCTTTATGATTCGTGACGGCAGATTTAATTCTGTTGACGAACTTCATGAAATTGACCGTACAATAATTAAGCTTGCAAAAGAACTCGGCAAGCCTGTATGCGCAACCTGCGATGTCCACTTTATGGATCCGACAGATTCCGAATTCAGAAAAATTCTTATGGCAGGTCAGGGCTTTAAAGATGCCGAACAGCAAGCTCCGCTTTATTTCAGAACAACCGCTGAAATGCTCAAGGAATTTGAGTGGCTCGGCAAGGATAAAGCCTATGAGTATGTAGTAGAAAATCCTAATAAAATCGCCGATATGTGCGAATATATCAGACCTATTCCAAAGGGTACATTCCCGCCTAATATTGAGGGCGCACAGGAACAGCTTATTGATATTACATGGAAAAGAGCAAAAGAGAAATACGGTGATCCATTGCCTGAAATCGTAAAGGCAAGACTTGACAAGGAACTTAATTCAATCACAACCTACGGATTCTCGGTACTTTATATGACTGCTCAAAAGCTTGTTGCAGACAGTGAGGCACACGGATATCTTGTCGGTTCACGAGGATCGGTAGGTTCTTCTTTCGTAGCCACTATGTCCGGTATTTCGGAGGTTAATCCGCTTTGTCCGCACTATGTATGTCCAAACTGCAAACACAGCGAGTTCATCACAGACGGCAGTTACGGCTCAGGCTTTGATATGCCGCCAAAAAACTGTCCCGAATGCGGTACTCTTATGGATCAGGACGGTCACGAAATTCCGTTTGAAACATTTCTTGGCTTTAAAGGCGACAAAGTTCCTGATATCGACCTTAACTTCAGCGGTGAGTATCAGTCAAAATCTCACCGTTACACGGAAGAGCTCTTCGGTAAGAATAATGTGTTCAAAGCGGGAACAATTTCTACCGTAGCCGAAAAAACAGCACTCGGCTTCGTTAAGAAGTTTGCACAGGAGCGAGGTCTTGTAATGCACAAGGCTGAGGAAAAGCGTCTTGCAATCGGTTGTACGGGTGTTAAGAGAACCACAGGTCAGCACCCCGGCGGTATGGTTGTTGTGCCGAGAACAAACGATGTTTACGATTTCTGCCCTGTTCAGCATCCTGCAAATGATGTGAACTCAGATAACATTACAACCCACTTCGACTTCCATTCAATTCATGATACAATCACAAAACTTGATGAGCTCGGACACGATGTTCCGACAATCTATCATTATCTCGAACTCTACACAGGTATCCCTGTAATGAAGGTTTCAATGAGCGATCCTGAGGTTATGTCGCTGTTTACTTCTCCGAAAGCACTCGGAGTTACTGAGGAGGATATCGACTCAAAAACCGGTACATTCAGCCTTCCTGAATGCGGTACGGCTTTCGTAAGAGGAATGCTTGTTGAGGCACAGCCCAAAACCTTTACCGACCTTTTGCAGATTGCAGGTCTTTCGCACGGTACCGATGTATGGCTCGGAAACGCTCAGGAACTTATTCATAACGGAACCTGTACAATTTCGGAAGTAATCGGTACTCGTGACTCGATTATGACTTATCTTATGCACAAAGGTCTTGAACCGGGCATGGCATTCAAAATAATGGAGATTGTCCGTAAAGGTAACGCAACAAAACTTCTTACGGAAGAACACTTCAAGGCTATGCGTGAACACAATGTTCCCGAATGGTATATTGATTCGTGTATGAAAATTAAGTATATGTTCCCGAAAGCCCATGCCGCAGCCTATATGATTGCAACGCTCAGACTCGGCTGGTACAAGGTTCATAAGCCCGTTGAGTACTACGCTGCATATTTTACCGTACGAAGTGAAAATCTTGACGGTGCAATTGCCATGCAGGGACATCAGGCTGTCCGTGACAAGATGAACAACATAAAACAAAAACAGAGTGTTCACGAAGCAACAGCCAAGGATGAAGCAGAGTTCCAGACCTTGCAGATTGTCAACGAAATGATGGCAAGAAAAATTGAATTTCTTCCTGTTGACATTTACAAATCCGAGGCTAAAATGTTCAAGGTAGAGGACGGAAAAATCAGACTTCCGTTTTCATCCTTACCCGGTGTAGGCGGCGCCGCAGCAGATTCACTCGCAGAAACGGGTAAGCACACAGAATATCTTTCGATTGAAGATATGCAGATAAAAACAAAGGTTACTAAGGCTGTTATTGAAACACTGAAAGATGTCGGAGTTCTCAAGGATTTGCCTGAAAGCTCACAGATGTCATTATTTTAAGGAGTTGTCTAAATGAAAAAACTGCTTTCGCTAAAAACTTTGCTGATTTGCATTTCATTTACAGTATTTCTTTTACTTGTAAAAGATAATATGGATGTTGTGTGGTCGGCAATCGGTTGGATAACAGGCATAATCACTCCGTTTGCAATCGGATTCCTTTTTGCTTACATCCTTAACTATCCTTACAAATTTTTCTACTCCAAAGTTTTCGGCAGAATGGGGCGAAAGCGAAAATTTCTTGCTAACTTCAGAAAACCCCTTGCGCTTATTATAACCTATGCAATTGTAGTAGCAATTTTTGTTGTTATAATCTCAATTGTAGTTCCGCAGATTGCAGCCAGCCTGTTCAGTCTTATTAACAGTCTGCCGCAGTATGCAGGCGTACTTTCTGACATGACAAAAACAGTGGTGCATTGGATTAACCATACATTCAGTATGGAAATTGACGCAAGTGAAGTAATAAACAACTTCTTCAAGTATATTACAAACTTTATTTCGGCAGGCAATATCACCAGTTTTCTCGGCAACTCTACAAATGCCGTATTCAGCGCAATTATGTCTATGTGTAACGGTGTGTATAACTTCCTGCTCGGAATCGTTATTTCAGTTTACTTCCTTGCCGCAAAGGAAACGCTTTGCCGTCAGATAAAAAAGCTTGCTGTTGCTTTTATTCCGATAAAGTATCTTCCTAAGATTTATGAAATTGTCGATATTACAGATACAAAATGCGGTCGTTTTCTCGTTGGTGATATCATTGATGCGGCTTTTCTCGGTGTTCTCACATTCATTACAATGTCAATTTGTCAATTACCGTACGCACCGCTTATTGCGGTTCTTATCGGTGTAACAAATATTATTCCGTTCTTTGGACCGTTCATCGGTGCAATTCCGAGTGCTTTTATCCTCTTGCTTATTGATCCGATTTACATGATTATTTTCATAATCATTATAGTTATAATTCAGCAGCTTGACGGCAATCTTTTCAAGCCGAAGATTATCGGCAGTCAGGTCGGTCTTTCAAGCTTCTGGGTACTGTTCAGCGTAATTGTCGGCGGAGGAATGTTCGGTGTGCTCGGTCTTATTCTCGGAACTCCAATCTATGCTGTAATCTATGCTCTTGTCGGCAAGAGAGTTAAAAACAAAATTGACTCAAAGGGTAGAATTGCTCAGGAAGCTCTTGATTTTGAGGTGCTTAACTATACCAAAATTGCCGCAGAGCAGAAAAAACTTCGTGAAGAAAAAGAAATGCAGCATAGAGAAAAATTTATGAAATTCATCAACCGTAACAAAGCAAATGATGAAGACGAATCCTCAGAAAATACAAATGAATAATCGTAAAATTTTCGTTTCATCTGAATAGTGTTGACAAATCAAGTTTAGTGTGTTAGTATATTACCATATTAACACACTAAAGCGTTGAGAGGTAATTATGAAAAAGAATTTAAAAATGACTCCCGAGGGAACAAAGGACTTTTTGTTCGCCGAATGTTCCGCTATGGATTATATCTGCACAAGCATTGAAAAGGTATTTGTAAAAGGCGGATTTAAACGGGTAATAACTCCTGCTCTTGAATTCTATGATGTGTTCTCAATTCCGTCAAGCGGAATCTCGCAGGAGTCAATGTTCAAGACAACCGATAACAAAGGCAGACTTCTTGTTGCCCGTCCTGACTCCACTCTGCCGATTGCAAGAATGGTTTCTACAAGACTTAAAAACAATACACTTCCTGTTCGACTTTACTACAAGCAGGCAGTATATCGCAACAATCCGTCACTTGCAGGAAGAAGAAACGAATTTTTTCAGATGGGTGTTGAACTTCTCGGGGCAAAAGGAAAGAGAGCCGACCTTGAAATTCTCATCTCAGCAATAAAAAGCATTTCAGCCGTTGCCGATGATTTCAGAATTGAACTCGGACACGCCGAAGTATTCAATGCTCTGTCAAAAGAACTCGATATTGATAACGATTACAAAGAAAAAATCAGAGTATCAATCGAAAGTAAAAACTACTCGGCACTTAACAATCTTCTTGACAAACTCAAGCCTTGTAAGACTGTTTCCGCAATCCGTTCGCTCCCGTCACTTTTCGGCGGTGAAGAAGTGTTTGATGAGGCATATGACATTTGCAAAGGTACAGGTGCCGAAAACGCTCTTGATTATCTCCACTCAATCTATAAAGAACTTTCCGTGCTTGAACTCGGCAACAAGCTTATCATCGACCTCGGACTTGTTCAGAGAAATGATTACTATACGGGAATCGTATTTTCAGGGTATATTAACGGAATCGGTGACGCTGTTATTTCGGGAGGAAGATATGACGATCTTCTCAGCGAATTTGACGTTCCTATGGGTGCGGCAGGCTTTGCGATTGATACAGACGCAATTACAATGAAACATCTTTCCGATGATGATGTAAATTATTCAGATAATCCCGATGTTCTCGTTTTTGCAGAAAACGGACATGAAATGAAGGCTCTCAGATATGTTGACGAGCTTAACGAAAAGGGAATAAATGCACAGTTCAGCGTACTTGAAACTATTGAAGAAACAGAACAGTTTGCAAAATCAAGAGGAATTGCAAAAGTTGAAAGTATATAATCAAGCTGTCGGAAAGGATTAAATATGAAACCATTAAGAATTGCTCTGACAAAGGGCAGACTTGAAAAGACCACAATTGAACTTCTTGAAAAAATCGGATATAATTGTGATGAAGTAAAAAATAAAGGAAGAAGGCTTATTCTTCCGATCGGCAACAATGATTTTGAAGTTGTGCTTGCGAAAGCCGCAGATGTAATTACATATGTTGAGCACGGTGTGTGTGACCTTGGTGTCGTTGGCAAGGATACAATTCTTGAAAACGGTTCATCTTTTTATGAACTTCTCGACTTAGGATTCGGCAAATGCCGTTTTGCTCTTGCTACAAAAAAGGACTCCGATTTTTACGGCGGTTACAAAACAAAGACAATTGCGTCAAAGTATCCCAATGTAACCAGGGCATTTTTTGACGATAAAAATATGGATGTAAGAATCATTAAGATTGAGGGCTCGGTTGAACTTGCTCCTCTTGTAGGTCTTGCAGACGGTATTGTAGATATAGTAGAAACAGGTTCAACGCTCAAGGCTAACGGACTTGAAGTAATTGAATGGGTATGTGATATTTCAGCAAGACTTATTGCCAATACAGCAAGTCTAAAACTGCGCAAGGCTGAAATTGAAGAATTGCAGAAGAAACTGGAGGCTGTCACAAAATGATTACAACTGTTGTAGCAGACGGAAAAAACGAATATGAATTTATTGATTTGCTCAAAAAGAGAGCGCAGAATTCAGATAAAAATGTAGTTCCGATTGTTTCGGAAATCATCGAAAATGTTGCAGAAAACGGTGATAAAGCCGTAAAGGAATATACCGTTAAATTTGACGGAAAAGCACCTGAAAAGGTAGAAATTACTTCCGATGAAATCGACAGCCTTATTGAAAAATGCGATAAGGATTATCTTGAAACAATTAAAAAGGCAGCCGCAAATATTGCAGATTTCCATAAAAGACAGGTTCAGCAAAGCTGGCTCACAACAAAGAATAACGGCGTAATGATGGGTCAGAGAATCAGAGGCCTTAAAAGAGTAGGTATTTATGTTCCGGGTGGTACTGCGGCATATCCGTCATCAGTTCTTATGAACGCAGTTCCCGCTAAAATTGCAGGTGTTGAGGAAATTATTATGTGTACACCTCCGCAGAAGGATGGCACACCGAATCCGAATATCATTGCCGCCGCAAAGGTAGCAGGTGTTGACAGAATCTTCCTTATGGGCGGTGCGCAGGCAGTAGCTGCTCTTGCATACGGTACAGAATCCGTACCAAAGGTTGACAAAATCGTAGGTCCCGGCAACATATTTGTTGCAACAGCAAAAAAACTTCTTTACGGAACAGTTGACATTGATATGATTGCCGGTCCGAGTGAAATACTCATCATTGCCGATAAGTCTGCAAATCCAAAATTCCTTGCCGCAGACCTTATGAGTCAGGCAGAGCATGACAGGCTTGCGTCTGCAATTCTGCTTACCGACTGCGAAGAGCTTGCCAAAGAAACTGAAACAGAGCTTGAAAAACAGATGACCGCTCTTTCAAGAAAAGATATTATCCGTTCATCGGTTGACAATTTCGGTGCAGTTATTGTATGCAGTGATATGTCACAGGCGATTGAATTTGCTAATGAGCTTGCTCCCGAACATCTTGAGGTTTGTTGTGAAAACCCAATGGAGTATGTCGGCAAGCTTGATAATGCCGGCTCTGTATTTCTCGGCAACTACAGTCCCGAACCTCTGGGTGACTATTTTGCAGGTCCTAACCATGTTCTTCCGACAAGCGGCACGGCAAGATTTTTCTCACCTCTTTCGGTAGACAGCTTTGTAAAAAAATCAAGCTTTATTTACTATACGGAAGATGCTTTGAGAAAAGATGCCGAAGATGTAGTTCGCTTTGCAGAAACAGAAGGACTTACAGCACACGCAAATTCAATTAAAGTGCGTTTTGATATGAAATAAGAATGGAAGTTATGCAATGTCTTATGAATTAAACAAAAAAATCCGTGAACTTGAACCGTATGAACCAATCAGCGGTACATATAAAATTCGACTTGATGCAAACGAATGTCCCGAAAATTATCCTGATTTCATCAAAGAAGAAATCAAAAATGCAATTGATACAATTGATTTCAACCGCTATCCCGATCCGCTTGCGGAAAAGGTTGTTACGGCTTTTGCGGATTATTACGGAATCAATCCAAAATATGTAACCGCAGGTAACGGCTCAGATGAACTTATCTTTTTGATTGAAGCCGCATTTATGGAAAAAGGGGATAGGATGCTTTGCGTTGCTCCCGATTTTTCAATGTACAAATTCTATTCGTCAATCTGTGAGGTTGAATGTGACACATTTATCAAATCCGACGACCTTTCAATTGATACGGATGCACTTATTGAAAAGGTAAATCGTGACAATATCAAACTTTTACTCTTTTCAAACCCATGCAATCCGACAGGGCAGGGAATGACCGCCGAAGATGCACGCAGGCTTGTTACAAGCGTAAATGCACTTGTAATTCTTGACGAAGCATATATGGATTTCTGGGATCAGAGTCTTATAAATGAGGTTGAAAAGTATTCAAATCTCATTATTTTCAGAACCGCATCAAAGGCAGTAGGCTCAGCGGCACTCAGACTCGGTTTTGCCGTTGCAAATGAAACAATTTCAAGAGCTGTAAAAGCGGTAAAATCTCCGTACAATGTGAACACATTTTCTCAGGTTGTCGGTAGTATAATATATAAAAATAAAGATTATCTCAAAAACAGACAAAAAACAATTGTCAGAAACAGAGAAAAGCTGTATAATGACTTATTGGAGTTGTCCGCTCTTTCCGATGATTTTAAGGTTTACAACAGTTGTGCAAACTTTGTTTTTGTTAAAACATCATTCGGCAAAGACTTGTGGAACTATCTAAAGGACAATTCAATTGTAATCCGTTTTATGGGCGATTACATCAGAATTTCCGTTGGCACAGAAGAAGAAAACGAAGAACTGATAAGTTGCATTAAAACTTATTTATCGAGGTGTTTATATGCGCAGTGCATATGTTGAGCGTAAAACGAAGGAAACCGACATAAAGCTAAAACTAAATCTTGACGGCGGCGATATTAAAATTGATACAGGCATAGGCTTTTTTGACCATATGCTCAATTCGTTTGCCACTCACGGCAGATTCGGGCTTGAGGTTTCGGTAAGAGGCGACCTCTATGTTGACGAACACCACACCGTTGAAGACACAGGTATAGTTCTCGGCAAAGCATTTGCAGAGGCTCTTTCAACCAAAGAGTCAATTGAGAGATTCGGCAGTTTTTATGTTCCTATGGACGAAGCGCTTGCGTTTGCATCTGTTGACATCAGCGGCAGACCTTATCTTGTATTCGATGCTGATTTTCCGCAGGAAAGATGCGGCAGCTATGACTGTTCAATGACAGTAGAATTTATGCGTGCATTTGCATTTAACGCACAAATCTCACTTCACCTCAAATCTGTTTACGGTGACAACTCTCACCATATCACAGAGGCTTTGTACAAGGCTTGCGCACACGCACTCCGCCTTGCAGTAAAGCAAAATTCTTCAAATGTACTTCTTTCTACTAAAGGAGTGTTATAATGATTATTTTACCTGCTATTGACATAAAAGACGGCAATTGCGTCCGTCTTTTCAAGGGCGATTATGCAACCGTTCAGAAGGTAGCAGAGTCCCCGTATATTGCCGCTCAGGGCTTTGCTGACGCAGGTGCAGAGTGGATGCATATGGTTGACCTTGACGGTGCAAAAGATGCAAAGCTTGTTAATGCCGATCTTATTGCAGATGTTGCAAAAGCCTCGGGACTTTCTGTTGAGGTTGGCGGAGGAATCCGTGATATGAAAGCGGTTGAATATTATCTTTCAAGAGGAATAAACCGTGTTATTCTCGGTTCAGCCGCAGTTAAAAACCAGCAGCTTGTTATTGATGCTGTAAAAGACTACGGTGAGAGAATTGTAGTTGGCATTGATGCAAAGGACGGCATGGTTCGTGCAGAAGGTTGGATTGACAATTCGGAAATCAACTACATTGAGCTTGCAAAGCGTATGGAAGATGTCGGAGTAAAGACTATTGTGTTCACAGACATTGATCAGGACGGTACTCTTGCAGGTCCTAACCTTAAACAGCTTGATGACCTTGCTCACGAAGTCAGCTGTAATATTATCGCAAGCGGCGGTGTTGCAGTTCTCAAAGATATCATTAATCTTGCAGAACTCGATGTCTACGGTGCAATCTGCGGTAAGGCTATCTACACAGGTTCACTTGATTTGAAACAGGCGATTGAAGTAACAAATAAAATCTGAGGTAATTATGGATCTTGATAAATATTTTGTAAAATCCGAACTTATTCCCGCAATTATTCAGGAAAAGTCAACGGGTGAGGTACTTATGCTTGCATATATGAACCGTGAAAGTATGCAAAAAACTTTTGAAACCGGTTACACATGGTTCTGGTCAAGAAGCCGTCAGGAGCTTTGGAACAAGGGTGCAACATCAGGTCATTTACAAAAGGTAATTGATATATATGCCGACTGCGACGACGATACATTGCTCATCACAGTTGAACAGACAGGTGCGGCCTGCCACACGGGAAATCATTCCTGCTTTTTTAAAAAATTAAAATGAGGAGAATTTTAATATGAACGACAGAGAAGTTCTTGAAGCACTTTATGCTACAGTAGAAAACAGACGAGATAATCCAAAAGAGGGTTCATACACTTGCTACCTTCTTGATAAAGGAATTGACAAGATTCTTAAAAAAGTAGGCGAGGAGTGCAGTGAAACAATCATTGCGGCAAAAAATGATGATAACAGCGAAACTGTTTATGAAATTGCAGATCTTATCTATCATCTTACTGTAATGATGGTAAAGCTCGGCATTCCGCTTGAAGATGTTCTTGCCGAACTTGACAAGAGAAGCGAAAAGACAGGAAACCTTAAAAAGTTCCATGTTGTTGACAAAAATTCATAACTAAAAGCACAAACAAAAAGGCCCTATGACTTTGGTCATAGGGCTTAACAGTATGTATATATTATTTTTATGCATTAACAAAAGCAAATTTAGAAATTGCCTGTTTGAGATTATCATCAGGTTCTGATTCAAGAAGAAGTTCAATCGGAATTTTTTCGTCAATTGCAAAAAATCCCATCAACGAATGAGCATCAACAGTATTATCGCCGTTTCTTAGCATCATTACTGTATCCGGAAAGTGAGCAAGAGTTTCAAACATATCGATCATTTCTTTTTATTTTTAACGGAAACCGGTACAGAAAACAAGATCTCACCTCCATTGTTCATCTTGTTTATATTTTATCATTAATTTTTGTCTAAATCAACAACGAATTAATGAATTTTTGCAATTTCAACTATTTACCCAAAAAAGGATGGTTAGTGAATGAATTTTAATATAATTACACTCGGCTGCAAGGTTAATCAGTATGAATCACAGGCAATGCGTGAAGATATGCTGAAGAACGGATTTCTTCTCTCGGATGACAGGGACAGGGCAGACATAACAATCGTTAACAGCTGTACGGTAACATCCGTAAGTGACGCAAAAAACCGCAAGATTCTCAATCGTGTCCGCCGTGAAAATCCTGACGGAATTGTTATTCTCACCGGCTGTATGCCACAGGCTTTCCCCGAAGAAAGCGAGAACTTTTCAAATTGCGATATCGTACTCGGCAATGCAAAGAGAGCCGAACTCGTTCCTTCAATTTACAAGTTTCTCGAAGAAAAACAGAAATTTGTTCATATAACAGAGCATATCGGAAAAGGCGAAAAATACGAAAACCTTTCTGTATCGTCACTCGGAGAGCATACAAGAGCTTTCATTAAAATAGAGGACGGTTGCAACAGATTCTGTTCTTACTGCATTATTCCGTATGCAAGGGGCAGAGTGCGTTCAAAATCTCTTGAAGATTTAAAGGCAGAGCTTATTCAGGTTGCCGCAAACGGTTACCGTGAGGTTGTTCTCGTTGGTATTAACCTTTCCGCCTACGGTCTTGACGAAGATTTTGATCTTGCTGATGCTGTAGAATGTGCTTGTTCCATCGACGGAATCGACCGTGTAAGACTCGGGTCAATCGAACCGAAGAATGGATAAAGAATGATTGCCCGTCTTGCCGCACAGCCAAAGTTCTGTCCGCAGTTTCATCTTTCACTACAAAGCGGTTGCGATAACACACTCAAAGCAATGAACCGTCACTACAATTGTGCAGAATACGCTGAAATTGTTACAAATCTCAGAAACGCTTTTGAAAACAGCTCTATGACAACAGATGTAATGGTTGGATTTGCCGGTGAAACAGAGGAAGATTTCAACGCATCTCTTAATTTTGTAAAGTCAATCGGCTTTGCAAAGGTGCATATCTTCCCGTATTCACGCCGTAAAGGCACTGTTGCCGATAAAGCACCAAATCAAATTGATCCGCAAATCAAAGAGCAGAGAGCCAAAATTATGGAGCAGGTCTGCGATGAAACCAGAAGGGAATTTCTTAAAAATCAGGTTGGCCTTTGTGAATCTGTTCTCGTTGAAAGACTTCGTCACGGTTATCTTGAGGGTTACACAAAGAACTACACGCCTGTTCATATTAATTCCGAAGATACTAGTCTCTGCGGTAAAATTATTGATGTGAAAATTACAAAATCATTTGATGACTACTGCGATGCTGAATTAGTTTAAAGCATTAATCAGATTATTAATCTCTTTTTTTGCAGTATCATCCTCAAGGCTATTATAGCTGTAAAGCATAAAGCCCCTGACAGATTTGTTGTTACACAAAATATCGTATTCATCGGCAAGAATACTGTCACTTAAAAGCCATGTTTCTTCGTCATATTCGCCGTTACCTGCTTTATAACCGCCAAGACCTACATACAGTTTTACATTTTCGTCAAAATCAAGAGATGTCCAGCTGTCAAGGCAGTCTTCAAAAGTCAGAGCTGGGTTTTCAAGGCTAAAGTAAATTTGCGGACAGATGTAATCTGCAAAGCCTTTACAGGTACACCACGATTTTACATCGGCATACAATCCGTCATTGTTACCTATATTGCCTTGCGGTGATATGCCGAACTCAACTGACGAATCCACACTTTTATTGTTCTGTAAACCTTCAAATCAGCGTATTTACATTTTGCATTCGCCAATTATCAAGACTCATACAGTTTCTTACCGTATTTTTCAATATAAGCCTCATACTGCTTTTATCAAAACTTTCATCCTCAGTAGGATAGAAGTAGTCGTCAAACTGTATCCCGTCAACATCATAATTTTCCGCAATTTCTTTTACACCGTCACAAACCAGCTGTTGTGCAGTTTCATTTGACGGATCAAGAAAAATTCCGTTATCGGTTTTTATACCTATTTCGGAATTCTTTATGTAAGGATTGTTGTCTGAAAGTTTTTTCGGAGTTTCATTTGAACTGACTCTGTATGGATTAATCCACGCATGAATTTTCAAATTGTTTTCTTTGCATATATCACACATAATTTGCAGTGCGTCATATTGAGGATTTTCACCCTGCGTACCCGTGAGAATATGTGACCACGGAAAATAGCTTGACTTATATAATGCGTCACAAAAGGGGCGTACCTGTACAATAAGCGTATTGAAACCGCTTTCACGGCATTTTTGTGCTATTTCGGTAAATTTATCTTCAAACGCTTTTTGTGTTTTTGAGCTTTCATTTTCCATAGAAAGCTCCATATATGATACCCACACGCCACGCATTTCTTCATCACTTTCGGGTGTGTCGGCAGTTGCCTTTGATGATAAGGCTGCAATGTTGTTGATATCATTCTGCTTTTTCGGCGGCTTTTCTCTTGTAAATGAGCTTATGCAGATAACGCTTAACATAGCTATTACAGATACAATAATCGGAACAATCTTTTTGTTTTTCAATCAAATCATCCTTTGGAGTTCTCATGGAAATTTTCATCATATACATTTGCATCATCAGCCTGATATCAATTATTGTAACAGTCTGTGACAAATACTTTGCAATTCACCGCAAATGGAGAGTACGAGAAAGCACATTGCTGATTCTCTCCGCACTTGGAGGAAGTGTTGCAATGTACATTACAATGCAATTAATCAGACACAAAACAAGACACATTAAATTTATGCTCGGCATACCGATAATATTTATTATTCAGCTGATAATTCTGTTTTTTGTTTGGAGGATGATTTATGTCTGACAGACTGTATTTTTCCGTACCTGACGAATGTGACAATATGCTTGCTCAAAGATTTCTGCGTGATAAATGCGGTCTTTCTGCAAGAATAATAACACGACTGAAAAGAGAAAAAGACGGTATTTTGATGGACGGGAAAATTTTAAGAACAATTGACTGTGTGCAAAGCGGAAAAACCGTTTCAATTGCAATTCCCGATGAAAAATGTGAAATTGAACCGACAAAGGGGACACTTGATATAAGATATGAGGATGAACATTTTCTTGTGGTAAACAAACCGCATTCCATGCCTGTTCATCCTGTAAAGCAGCACCAAAGCGATACGCTTGCAAATATTGTTTCGTACTATTGCAGTCAAAACGGCAAGCCGTTTGTATTTCGGGCAATTAATCGACTGGACAAGGATACCTCAGGGCTTGTTCTCATAGCCAAAAACCGTTTTACAGCCAATGCCGTAAAAAATAAAACGCATAAAGTCTATTACGCTTTATGCGAGGGTGAAATAAATATTGAAGGTGTAGTTGATAAGCCAATGGATTTGCGTGATGATTCCAAAATGGTGCGAATTGTCCGTGATGACGGAATGAAAGCAGTTACGCACTACAAACCGCTTGTTGCAACAAAAGATTTTACATTGCTTGAATTGTGGCTTGAAACCGGCAGAACACATCAGATTCGCTGTCATATGGCTTATTTAGGGCATCCGCTTATGGGCGATGACTTGTACGGCGGAAAGCTTGATAAAATATCAAGGCAGGCACTTCATTGTGCAAGGCTTGAATTTTATCACCCGATAAAAAATGAATACATTACGGTTACTGCCGAGATTCCCGAAGATATGCAGTCTGTAATAAGCAACAAAGAGGATTGAACAATAAAAAGTTCAATCTTCTTTAAAACTTACAAACTTTTATTGACAATGCCCGGACGAAAAAATCTATGTGCGTTCCTCGCACTTGCAATGACAGCAACATTATTTGCAGTGTGGTGCTGTCAATGCATTAAGGTATGTCCGATAAAAGCAGCACGAACATAGGAGAGAAAATGAAAACGACATTACTTATCATGGCGGCTGGGATTGGTAGCCGATTTGGAACAGGAATAAAACAGTTGGAGCCGGCCGATGATGCAAACCATATCATCATGGACTACTCAATTCACGATGCGATTGAGGCTGGTTTCAATCATGTGGTATTTATTATCCGTAATGATATTGAGAAGGAGTTCAAAGAGGTCATCGGTGATCGCATTGCCTCTATTTGCGCGTCTCATGATGTAACTGTGGACTACGCTTTCCAGGATATCAACGATATTCCGGGAGAACTTCCGGCAGGCCGTACAAAGCCGTGGGGAACCGGTCAGGCTGTGCTTGCAGCGAAGGACGTAATTAAAACTCTGTTCATCGTGATCAATGCAGATGATTATTATGGCAAGGAAGGCTTCAAGGCTGTCCATGAGTATCTAGTGAATGGCGGCAAGTCCTGCATGGCTGGTTTCGTTCTGAAGAACACTTTGTCCGAGAACGGCGGTGTGACCCGTGGTATCTGCAAGATGGACGAGGATAACAACTTGACTGAGGTTGTGGAGACCAAGAACATCGTGAAGACTGCAGATGGAGCAGAGGCAGACGGAAAAGTGATTGATGTTGATTCTCTGGTTTCTATGAATATGTGGGGATTAACTCTGATTTTCTGGATGTACTGGAAGAGGGCTTCAAAGAGTTCTTTAGAGAAAGAAGTACCGAGCAATCCTCAGAAAGCTGAGTATCTGATCCCAATCTCATCGGTGAGCTGCTGGAGCAGGGCAAGATGTCTGTGAAGGTTCTGAAGACCAACGGACACCTGGTACGGCATCGACTACC
>ENA-OQKQ01000167-OQKQ01000167.1-human-gut-metagenome-genome-assembly--contig:-NODE-167-length-26122-cov-2.369263_pt1 | contig 26122 bp, 25 predicted proteins | sample MGYA00242651_ERZ504803 | MGnify/ENA primary metagenome ERZ504803 (study PRJEB26092, sample SAMD00036380) | human gut metagenome | host: Homo sapiens | study: EMG produced TPA metagenomics assembly of...
AATTAATGCAGCAAAAATATAGCGACGTATATTCCCATATGAGGTTCTGCCGATACGATTCTCAATATTTCCCCAATATTGGATAGCTTGACCGAATACTTTCTTCTTGTCTCTGTCTTCAATCAATGGCTTTGTCCTATTGTGATATAATCCGATAAAGAACGCGATAATGAAAATCTCATAACCTGCTCCAAAAATTTTACCACGAGCTTCCAAGAAGCTACTCACACCTTTTCCATAATCGCAGAATACATCTACGACAGTCGATTGGTAACGTCGTTCCCAAGAGGGATTACGTTTAGCCCATGATTCATATAATGATTCCATTGTCTATTTGATTTTATTGATTATCGTACGTATAGTCGCCATATTAGTCTGATCGAAGCCATCCACCTTTTTTATACGGTAAACTGAACAAGTCAGCTTGTTTATATCTTCTTCACGAACTTTACCACGAGTGATAAAATCCTTGGTCACAATTATGCACTGTTTGTCAATCTTATCAATGACGTTATAGAAATCACTTTCCTTTGAATCGCCAAATGACGATGTCGCTGCATCAAAAAACAAGGATAATCCTCATCCCTCTTTTCTTGAGTAAAATCAGAAATAGCAAAGAGAACAGAGATATACATCAACTGTTTTCTGAGAGCCAGAAGGATTGGTGATTTCTGTGCCATTGGAGCTATAGAGATGAATCTCTGTTGAGTCGTTAGCAGTCTGCACTAAGCGCACTGTTCCATGGAAGTCATTTGCACTAAGTTTATCTAAATATTCATTAGCTCTTTTCTCCAACTCTGTGAGGAATCTTCGCAAATTATCCTTTTGTGCACGGAAAAAGGCCTTGTTATTTCCTCTAGAACCTTGTGAACTTTCTTTAGAATTTTAACCTGAGAATTTGCAGGATTAAGATTATTCATCTGTTCCTTCAACTCGTCCATTTTTGATATATTGTTCTCCAATTCATCTTCCAACTGACTCAGTCTGACGGATGCTCGTTCTTTCTGTTCATACCAGCCCTTAATATCATTGAACTGACTCTCAAGGAGGCTCTCAGAAACATTACCAGCTTGAATAAGGATACGAGCCTTTTCGTCTTGCAAATCCTGAATATCCTCTTCAACGTCTTTCAACTCATTTTTTCGCAATGCGACAAGATTTAGCCAGTCGTCAATTTCTCCTGATATGCCGAAAATTTTAGATTCTTCGGGACCGCTGAGTGAAATACTGAGTGAATGTAATTCGGTAATATAGTCATTTTTAAATAAAGATTCTTCATCAATGGATTTTATTGCAGCGTCACGCTTACACTTGGCTTCAACATGCGCACGGTATTCTTCGAGACGATGAACCATAAAGTTATATGCATCAGATCCCTCAGAAGCTTCACGACCACATACTTTACAGATGTGGTCATTTATCATATCTTCCATAGTTTCTTGGTTAGGCAAATACCATGGGAGTTCTGTTGCACCATTTACCAATGCACCTTGAATTTCCTTGATAGTCTCAAGTTTTGCTTTGGCAGCGGCTTGTTGCTTGTCGAAATTCTTCTCTTGAACACGTCTTTCTTTACTAAGAGCAGCACACTTTTGTTTAAATTCCGTTAGGACATCTCCAAATGGTGCTAATATCCAATATTCGTCAAGAAGACAATGATTGTAGTCTTTCTTCTTGATTGTTGCCATGAGCTGAGTTTTCTTTGAAGTCTTAGTTTTAAGGCGTTCTTGGATATCACGATATTTTTCTGAAGTCTCTTGGTTTTGTTCAAGTTTGTTGAGATTAGATGAGAAAGTGGCGATTGCATCTTTCTTGTCCTTGATATCCTCTTTATTTGTTGGATTTCGCCACTTAGACGCGTCATTTGCAATTCAAGAGATTTTGTCTCTTTTGAAATCTTGTCATCAGATTTCATCTCTTGTAACAAAGCCTTATTTGCCTTTTGCTCAAATGAGTCTGTATTAGCAACAAGCCCATCAAACTTATGAATATCAGAGAATTTGTCGACCAATGTCTTCAAGGAGGCTGCGTTATCGAATACGCTTAGATCAGATTCACCTTTGAACATACTAAATCTACGAATGAAAGAATCATAGCATCGTGTTATCAACTGCTTGCCATCCACAGACTCACGTTCAATTCCATTAGTCTCGTACCCATGATAAGAAGCATTACTTACACTATAGGTATCATGACCTGTCTTTACGATTGAAAAAGATTTTTCAACCATCTTCTCTCCATCATGGTCAAAAGTCATTGCCACATAAACCTCGTCATGTTCGCCAATTTCCAGCTTAGACTTTCTCATTTCCGAAACGTTGGAAAGGTTGGCACGCTCTGATGTTGTGTCAAATAGCCATTCCAAGGCCTCAAAAAGGTGGTTTTACCATCTCCGTTGTCACCAAGAATTAGCGTGAGGCCATCAGAAAACTCAAAATGGTTATTCTCACCATAATAGCTTCTGAAGTTTTTGATATCGATTGATTTGATTCTCATACGTTACGTTTTAGATAATCGTTAATCTCTTTCCAAAGTTCTCTTTCTGTAGCTCCTTCATTTGTACGACTAATAATTTGTGCAACTGCACTGATAACACAATTGTCGGAGTCTATTGCTTGGTATATATTGCCAATGTCTTCCGCAGTGTAACCACCAAACTCCATCAGCTTATCATCAAGTAGTACAGCCTGAAGTATCTTTTCGTTGTTTGTCATTGATGCCATTTTGTTAGAATATTGACAGGTTATAATAATTTGTTATTTCTTCTAATTCAGTGTATGCAAAGGCTGGATTTTCGGATAATCTAGCAAAGTCTTTGACCCTTTGCAATTCTCCTTTTAGCAAGTTACGTTCCATGTTGTAATTTTCCTCTGTTGAATCAAATTCTGGTGCTACTACAAGGTCATGGATGATTGCGATATGCTTATCGGGATGTTTTCTCAATATACGCCGACGCCCTGGCAATCGATGATTTGGCCCGTGCCGCCGGCACGCAGGCCGTGGAGGAGTAGACCATGAATCCCATTACCATGAAGCTCGTCGTCGATGATCTGATTCTGCAGGCTCTGCGCGAGGACATTACGTTTGAGGACGTGAGCACGGCGAGCGTGTGCCCCACGGCGCGTCCCGCCACGGTGGAGCTTATCGCCAAAGCCGATGGCATCATCGCCGGCCTGGATGTGTTCGCTCGTACCTTTGAGCTGCTGGATTCGCAGAGCTCGGTGCTGCTCGACGTTGCCGATGGCGACGAGGTGCACGCCGGCGACCATGTGGGTCAGGTGCGCGGTGACGCGCGCGTGCTGCTTTCGGGCGAGCGCGTGGCACTCAACTACCTGCAGCGCATGAGCGGTATCGCTACCTATACGCACCAGATGGCCGCGGCGCTCGAGGGCACCAAGACCGTGCTCGTCGATACGCGCAAGACCACGCCGGGCATGCGCGTCTTTGAGAAGGCCGCGGTCGAGATTGGCGGCGGCAGCAACCACCGTTACAACCTGTCGACGGCCGTCATGCTCAAGGACAACCACATCGATGCCGCCGGCGGCGTGACGCGTGCAATCGAGATGGCGCGCGCCCATGCATCGTTTACTGCGACGGTCGAGATCGAGTGCGAGAACCTGGACATGGTGCGCGAGGCCCGTGGGAAGCCCGGTGCCCGACATTATCATGCTCGACAATATGACCCATGACGACATGGCGGCCGCTATCGAGCTTATCGCCGGTCGTGCCAAGACCGAGTGTTCGGGCAAACGTGGACGCCGACAACATTCGCGCCCTGGCCGATCTGGGTGTCGACTATATTAGCTCGGGCGCCCTGACGCACTCTGCGCCGATTCTCGACCTCTCGCTTAAGCACCTGCGTCTGCTGGACGGTAAATAATGGACGCCCGCGAGCGTCGCCGTGCCATCATGGGCGTGCTCGAGCGAGCCAAGGGCCCCGTCTCCGGCAGCGCACTTGCTCGTGAGGTGGGTGTGAGCCGCCAGATTGTCGTGCAAGACATCGCCCTGCTGCGCGCCGATGGGCACGATATCGTGGCGACCAATCGCGGCTACGTGCTGCAGGAGGCGGCGAGCAGTCCGGCTGTTCCCACGCGCTTGGTCAAGGTTCGCCACGGCGTGGAGCAGGCAGGCGATGAGCTCACGAGTATCGTCGACGCCGGTGGTGCCGTGCTCAACGTGATCGTCAATCACCGCGTGTACGGTAAGATCACGGCCGACCTGGACATCCGCAATCGTCGCGATGTTGAGCGCTACCTGCACGATATCGAGAGCGGCAAGAGCTTTCCACTACTAACGGTGACGAGCGGCTACCACTTCCATCGCATTGCGGCGGAGGACGAACAGACCCTCGACGAGATCGAGGCCATGCTCAAGGAAAAAGGCTACTTGGCGGATCTAATGCCCTACGAAGACGATTTATCCTAGTCGACGCCGCATCTATAAGTTGCGGTGAAATAGTTCCTAAAATCGGCATCCAAGACATAAAACAGGAACTATTCCACCGCAACTGCCAAGGGTCCCGCTCCAAATTAGCTGCCCACATATGCAAAAGGAGGCCTCCGCGGCGATGCGGAGGCCTCCTTTTTTGTGCACGGTGTACTTTTGAGTGTGCAGGTGGGGGAGTTGTTACTCCTCGACGATCTCGGTGATCGCGCCAGCGGGGCAAGCGTCCTGGCAAGCGCCACAGGCGACGCAGGAGTCCTCGTCAGCGACGGTAGCGACGTCCTGGAGCTCCAGAACGCCAGCGGGGCAGGAGTCGACGCAAACGCCACAAGCGATGCACTCGTCGGCATCAATTACGGGATGAGCCATGGTAGTTCCTCTCTGTTGACCGACGCTACAGGCGATGCGCGCCGGTTTGATTCGGGCAAAAACATACCACGGGAGCGACCGTTTGCAATACCCTCTGACCGGCATCTTCATACCGTTCGCCGAGTATGCCAAGGTTTACTAAAAAACATGCAGGTGAGGCCGCTGAGCTGCGCAAATGTTAGCTTTAGGTGACTTGAAATATTGGGCGATCGAGCATGCTTGCGGAAAGCGCATCCCGGAATTTGGCCGAGAAACGGGTTGTAGTTTCCGACTGGGCCACTGGCGGAAACCGCGACCCGGTATCAGCTCTCAAAACGGGATACGGTTTCCGGTTGAGCCTTCAGACGGAAACTGCGACCCGGAATCCACGCTCAAACCGGGATGAGCTTTCCGCAAGACGGCCCCCAGGCACCCCCGGACGCAAACCTCAGCCATCTCTACATAGATCTCGATAGATTTGCCGAGAACTCAAACAGTGCGTCTACCTGCGTATTTGCGAACCTAAACTCTCGGCAATAAGAAATCTTATATGAATTGACTTAGATTTTGTATATTCCGGCCCATAAGGGGATACACTACATCCTGAAAGACAAGCCGAAACACCGCTCGGCAGACCGCCGAGTCGGTGCAAACGCACAAGAGAGAGGGAATTTCTAATGGGCAAGATTCTTGGTATCGACCTTGGTACTACTAACTCCGCTATGGCCGTCCTCGAGGGCGGTTCTCCGACCATTATCGTGAACGCCGAGGGCGACCGCACCACCCCGTCCGTCGTGGGCTTCCGTGCCGACGGCGACCGCGTCGTGGGTAAGGCCGCTAAGAACCAGGCTGTCACAACCCCAAGAACACCGTGTTCTCCATCAAGCGCTTCATGGGCCGCAAGTACTCCGAGTGCACCTCCGAGATCAAGACCGTGCCGTATGAGGTCAAGGAGGGCCAGGGTGGCCGTGCCGTCGTCGACATCGAGGGCAAGGATTACACCGCCGAGCAGGTGAGCGCCATGACGCTCGCCAAGATGAAGGCTGACGCCGAGAAGTATCTGGGCGAGACCGTCACCGACGCCGTCATCACCGTCCCGGCCTACTTCAACGACGCCCAGCGTCAGGCCACCAAGGATGCCGGCAAGATCGCCGGCCTCAACGTCAAGCGTATCGTCAACGAGCCGACCGCTGCTGCTCTTGCCTATGGCCTGGACAAGCAGGGCACCGACCAGCGCATCCTGGTCTTCGACCTGGGCGGCGGCACCTTCGACGTCTCCATCCTCGACCTCGCCGACGGCGTGTTTGAGGTTCTGTCCACCTCGGGCGACAACCACCTGGGCGGCGACGACTGGGATCAGCGCGTCATCGATTGGATGGCCGATAAGTTCCAGCAGGAGAACGGTGTCGACCTGCGTCAGGACCCCATGGCCCTGCAGCGTCTGAAGGAGGCCGCCGAGAACGCCAAGAAGGAGCTCTCCGCCGCCCAGCAGACCACCATCAACCTGCCGTTCATTACCATGAACCAGTCCGGCCCGCTGCACCTCAACTACACGCTGACCCGCGCCGAGTTCGAGAAGATCACCCGCGACCTGCTCGAGCGCTGCAAGCAGCCTGTCACCAACGCCCTGCGCGACGCCAAGCTTAAGCTCTCCGATCTGACCGAGGTCATCCTTGTCGGCGGCTCCACCCGTATGCCCGCCGTCCAGGAGCTCGTCAAGACCATGACCGGCAAGCAGCCCAACATGTCCGTGAACCCCGACGAGGTCGTTGCCGACGGCGCTGCCGTCCAGGGCGGCGTGCTCACCGGCGACGTCGAGGGCATCCTGCTGCTCGACGTTACCCCGCTGTCGCTGGGCGTCGAGACCATGGGCGGCATCATGACCAAGATGATCGACCGCAACACCACGATCCCGACCTCCAAGACCGAGGTTTACTCCACCGCTGCCGACAACCAGACCAGCGTCGAGATCAACGTGCTCCAGGGCGAGCGCGAGCTTGCCCGCGACAACAAGTCGCTCGGTAAGTTCCAGCTGACCGGCATCCCGGCTGCCCGCCGCGGCGTGCCGCAGATCGAGGTCACCTTCGACATCGACGCCAATGGCATCGTCAAGGTCTCCGCTAAGGACAAGGGCACCGGCAAGGAGCAGCAGATCACCATTTCCGGCTCCACCGCTCTGTCCGACGACGAAGTCGATCGTATGGTCAAGGACGCCGAGGCTCATGCCGAGGAGGACAAGAAGCAGAAGGAAGAGGTCGAGGTCCGCAACCAGACCGACAGCCTGTGCTACTCCACCGAGCAGACCCTCAACGAGCTGGGCGACAAGGTTTCCGCCGACGTGAAGTCTAAGGCCGAGGCCGCTATCGCCGACGCCAAGAAGGCGCTCGAGGGCTCTGACGTCGAGGCCATCAAGGCCGCCGGCGAGTCCCTGCAGTCTGTGGCCTACGAGCTGGCCCAGGTTGTCTACGCCGACGCTCAGCAGCAGACCGACGGTGCCGCCGGTGCCCAGCCTGCCGACGATGACGTTGTCGACGCCGACTACGAGGTTGTGGACGACGAGGACAAGTAATCATGTCCGCCCGTAAAGCTCGCACGGAGGCGGCCGCCGCTGGCGCCGCCCCCGTTGACTCTGAGGAGAAGGACGTGAAGATTCCCGTAGAGGCCGTCGACGATACCGAGGCCAACGAGGCCGAGGCCGCCGAGGCTGCCGAGAACCAGGTAGAGGATTCCAACAAGGAGGCGACGATGACCGAGGACGAGATGGTGGAAGCTGCTATCCGCGCCGGTGAGGAAGCCGCCGACAACGACTTTAAGCTCAAGTTCGAGCAGGCCCAAAAGGAGCTTGCCGACGTGCGCAATGAGCTCGACGCTGCGGCAGAGGCTCAGAAGGCCGCCGAGGACAAGGCGAAGGACGCTACCGAGCGCACCGCCCGCCTGCAGGCCGACTGGGAGAACTTCCGTCGCCGCACCGCCAACGAGCGCCTTGCCGAGCGCGAGCGCGCGACCGAGAAGCTTGTCACCGCGCTGTTGCCGGTGATTGACGATATCGAGCGCGCGATCGACCATGCCCGCAGCCAAGAGCTTACCGACGACTTTAAGCAGTTCGTCGATGGCGTTGACGCGGTACATGCCAAGCTGCTCGATGTGTTTGCGCACGAGGGCGTTGAGCCCATCGACCCCAAGGGCGAGGCGTTTGATCCGCTTGAGCATCAGGCTGTGGGTCGCGTCGAGGACGCATCGCAGTACGACGAGACCGTCAACGACGTGTACCAGAAGGGCTACCGCATGGCGGATCGCATCCTGCGCTCCGCGATGGTGACGGTGACCTACGGTGGCGAGAAGCGCCCCGCACCGGAGCCCGAAGCGGCGCCCGAGGATGCCGCGGCCGATACGGCCGAGAGCACCGAGGAGTAATTGAGAAGGGCCCCGGGGCAACACCCGGGGCCCTTTCTGGCCTAGTGCCATATGAAAGCATGAGCCGTCGTCTGCATGGACGGCGGACGTAACAGGAGAGGAGCTACGATGGCTGCAGGCAAAACCTTCTATGACATCCTGGGCGTATCCAAGAGCGCCTCCGACAAAGAGATCAAGAGCGCGTTTCGCAAGCTCGCGCAAAAAATATCACCCTGATGCCGGCGGCGACGAGGCCAAGTTCAAGGAGATCAGCGAGGCCTACGAGACGCTTTCGGACGAGAAGAAGCGCAAAGAGTACGACCAGATGCTCATGTTTGGCGGCATGCCGGGCGCGGGCGGCGCGTATGGCGGCGGCTACGGTGCCGGCGCGGGCGCCAGCGGCTGGGGCGATATCTTCGCAGCATCTTTAGCGGCAACGGCGCCTGGGGCAGCGATTGGGGCTCGGGCTTTGCCGGGGCTGCGGGTAATGCCGGCGCGGGCGCAGCCGTGCTCGCAGGGCGGCGCCTGTCGCTGACCGTCGATGTTTCGGCTGAGGACGCGTTTCGCGGCGTGACGCACAAGGTTACCTATCGCATTCCCTCGACGGGCGAGCAGCAGACCATTACGGTCTCGGTGCCCGCGGGTGCGGTCGACGGCGGCAAACTGCGCTACAAGCGTCGCGGCGAGTATGGCGTTGCCGGCGGCGAGCGCGGCGATCTGGTCGTGACCACGCACGTGGAGGAACATCCGCTGTTTAAGCGTAAGGGTGCCGACGTGACCATGGAGGTACCGGTCTCGGTCTACGAGGCGGCGCTCGGCTGCACGGTGGACGTGCCCACGCCCGGCGGGGCGACGGTTCGTCTGAAGGTGCCGGCGGGCACCCAGACGGGCAAGAAGTTCCGCTTTAAGGAGATGGGTGCGCCCGACGTTAAGCATCGCGGGCGCACCGGTGCACTGCTTGTCGAGATCAAGGTGCAGGTTCCCACGAGCCTGTCCGATGACGAGCGCGATGCCATGACCAAGCTGCGCGAGGCCGACACGCGCGACTATCGCGAGAAGGTCAACCGTTACAAGGCGACGTACTAGGGCGGTCGTGGCGCACGCGCCTGTCCACAGGCTTATGATGGACGATAACGAGACGGAAAGGGGTCAGGTAGCATGGCCGAGGACAATAGGAACAAACCGCTGTACATGATCAGCGTGGCGGCCGAGCTGACCGGCATGCATCCGCAGACTCTGCGCGTCTACGAGTCCAAGGGCCTGGTGAACCCCCAGCGCTCGGGCGGCAACACGCGCCTGTATTCGCGTGCCGATATCGAGCGCCTGGAGCTTATCAACCAGCTCACCGACGAGGGCATCAACCTTGCCGGCGTGGTGCGCATCCTCGATATGAAGGAGCGTGCCGAGGAGCGCGAGCACGAGAACGAAAAACTCCGTGCCCGCGTGCGCCAGCTCGAGGACGAGCTGCACGAGTTCAAGATGCAGAAGAAGATCACCGCCCTGGCCCCGCGCGATGGCTCGGTCAACCCCGAACAGGTCATGCGCAAGCTGCTGGGCGCCGGCGGGGATCTGTAGTTACGCGGTTTTACCAAACCGCGTAACGGGCCGACGCTGCGCGCCGCCCAGGGCGACAATTTGTCATTCAAAAGGCAAGGCATGACCAGAAGGTCTATGCCTTGCCTTTTTCATGCCAACTTGTTCGCCCTGGACGTCGCTCGCTGTCCGTCCTCTACCTGCGGCGTTGCCTTGCTCCGGATACGGTAGGGTAGTCATTGGGGACGTTCTTAAATGACTAGTCGAAAGGGACACTCTTGCACCAAATCTGCCGGCCCACACCGGGCTCGTCCTTTACTTTACTGAGATAAAGTGAACGTGCAGATTCGTAACCCACTTGCAACCGTTCTATGGCACGATATTGAACGAATGTATGCCATGCGCCCAAATCTTTTGGGCAGAGTGGGAGACAGTATGGTCAAGCTGTACGAGGACGGCATCTACCTGCGTAACGGCAGCGAGGTTGTGCCTGTGGCCGAGGCTGCCGAGCGCGGTATTACGCAGACGCCCGAGGATGCTAAGCGCGGCACCATCGCGTATTCGATCCTCCAGGCACACAACACGTCCGGCGACCCCGAGGCGCTCAAGATTCGCTTCGACGCCATGGCGAGCCACGACATCACCTTTGTCGGCATCATCCAGACGGCGCGCGCCTCGGGCATGGAGCAGTTCCCGCTGCCCTACGTGCTCACCAACTGCCACAACTCGCTGTGCGCCGTGGGCGGCACCATCAACGAGGATGACCACGTCTTTGGCCTTTCCGCGGCCAAGAAGTACGGCGGCATCTTCGTCCCGCCGCACATCGCCGTCATCCACTCCTTTATGCGTGAGAACTTTGCCGGTTGCGGCAGGATGATCCTGGGCTCCGACTCGCACACCCGCTACGGCGCCCTGGGTACCATGGCCGTGGGCGAGGGCGGCGGCGAGCTGGCCAAGCAGCTGCTGCGCGACACCTACGACGTTGCCTATCCCGGCGTCGTCGCCATCTACCTCACGGGCGCCCCGCGCCCCGGCGTCGGCCCGCACGATGTGGCGCTCGCCATCATCCGCGCCGTCTTTGCCAAGGGCTACGTCAAGAACAAGGTAATGGAGTTCGTGGGCCCCGGCATCGCGAGCATGACGACCGACTACCGCAACGGCGTCGACGTCATGACCACCGAGACCACCTGCCTGTCGAGCATCTGGGCCACCGATGAGGACACGCGCGCGTTTTTGGCCATGCACGGCCGCGGCGACGACTACCGCGAGCTCAAGCCCGCCGATGTTGCCTACTATGACGGCTGCGTCGAGGTCGACCTGTCGAGCATCAAGCCCATGATCGCGCTGCCGTTCCATCCTTCTAACGGCTTTGAGATTGACGAGCTCAACGAGAACCTCGAGGACATCCTTCACGAGGTGGAGGTCGAGGCCGCCAAGATCGGCGAGGGTAAGACGCACTTTAGCCTGCTCGACAAGATCGTCGACGGCAAGCTGCACGTGCAGCAGGGCGTCATCGCCGGCTGCTCGGGCGGCAACTACGACTCCGTGGTCCAGGCTGCCCGCGTGCTCAAGGGCGCCAACACCGGCTGCGGCGAGTTCTCGCTGTCGGTTTATCCCACGAGCCAGCCCGTGGCGCTCGAGCTTACACGCCGCGGTTACATCTACGACCTTATGGAGGCCGGCGCGATTGTGCGCACGGCATTCTGCGGCCCGTGCTTCGGCGCCGGCGACACGCCTGCCAATAACGGCCTGTCCATCCGCCACACCACACGCAATTTCCCCAACCGCGAGGGCTCCAAGCCGGGCAATGGCCAGCTGAGCGCCGTGGCCCTGATGGACGCCCGCTCCATTGCGGCGACGGCTGCCAACGGCGGCGTCCTGACGCCGGCGACCGACCTGCCCGAGGAGACTTGGGACGAGGCCTGCGAGTACACCTTTGACGACGCACCGTACAAAAAGCGCGTGTACTGGGGCTTTGGCAAGGCGGAGCCTGCCGACGAGCTGGTCGAGGGCCCCAACATCAAGCCGTGGCCCGCGATGGAGCCCCTCGGCGACGACATCCTGCTCAAGGTGTGCTCCAAGATCATGGACCCGGTCACTACGACCGACGAGCTCATTCCTTCGGGCGAGACGAGCTCCTTCCGCTCCAACCCGCTGGGCTTGGCCGAGTTTACGCTCAGCCGCCGCGACCCGGCTTACGTGGGCCGTTCCAAGGAGGTCGACGCCGTGGAGAAGCGCCGCGTGGCTGGCGAGTCCGCGGGCGACTTGGCCGCGCTCGATACCGAGCTTGCTGGTGTGTTTGAGGCGCTGGCCAGCGCGGGTGTCGCGGCCGATGCCAAGGCGACCGAGTACGGCTCCATGCTCTATGCCAAGAAGCCCGGTGACGGTTCTGCCCGCGAGCAGGCTGCGAGCTGCCAGCGCGTGATCGGCGGCCTGGCCAACATCGTCCACGAGTACGCCACCAAGCGCTATCGCTCCAACGTGATGAACTGGGGCATGGTGCCCTTCCAGATGGAGGCCGAGCCCAACTTTGAGGTGGGCGACTATGTCTTCGTGCCGGGGATTCGCGCTGCGCTCGATGACGACCTAAAGGACATCGCCGCCTACGTGGTGCGTGCCGACGGTGCGGTTGAGCAGATCGAGCTCTACGTTGCCGATATGACGGCAGAGGAGCGTGCCATCGTCAAGGCTGGCTGCCTGATCAACTACAACAAGTTCAAGGCCGCTGCCGAGTAACGCACTTAATTGTCCGCCCGGGGCTTACCCTTTCCCGCCCGCTCACGCGCTTCGCGAGGGTCGCGTTCGGGAAAGGGTAAGCCCTGGGCTACATTTCTGCGTTCTCGTTGGGTCTTGAGGGACGCTAATAAATAGACTTGCTTGATGCCGCCTCTGTTATCGGGGCGGCTTCTTTTGTCGAAAACCACCACAAAGGGGACAGGCACCTTTGTGGTGGTCCCGTTTGTCTCGACCTGTAACATCTGGGCCCATATTTGACGAGCAGCTGTTACAGATTGAGACAAACAATCGCCGCCGATCATTTCATCTCGATCTGTAACATCTAGGATTGAAAAGGGCCGCTAGATGTTACAGATCGAGACAGTGGAACATCGGAGCCGAGACCACCACAAAGGTGACTGCCCGGCGGGTCCTTATTTCGATGGGGTCCAGGTTATTTCATCGTCAAATAGCCAAGTGCGTGCTGAGCCACTGTCGCGCGCTGTCTGTGGATCGGGCTCGCAAGTTTGTTCGTAGGCATCCTCGGTACACCGATCCATAAAATCGACGACTGCCGTCTGGTCGCCTTCCATGACGTAGATCACGTTGCCATCCGAGATATAGACTCCCGGCCCTTCGTTGTCCACGTAGCCGGGGTCGTATGAAACGTTGCACAGTCTGCTCCCGTTCGCCGCATCGAGTTCAAGGGTCGAATAATACCCGCCATTCATTTGGACTTTCTTGGCTCGATATATTGCGGCGCCGTACCATCGCTTAAACGTCTTGCCTTTGAGTAAACTGGTTGCCTTGCCGATAAGCTGCTCATCTTGGGTATAGCGCGTGGCTCCAAGTTCGATTCGGGGATAGTTACTGACCCCAAGCGCTGCGGGCGTACCGTCGAAATCGACGGTGATTGAATCGGGTTTGACGATATCGGTGAGGATTTCGATGGGGTAGCTTACGGTTTCAACCGCCGCCTGCGTTGCCGAGGCAGGGAGAAATGCGAGATAGATAATGCCCACGCCGACTGCGGTAATTGCAAACGCTAAGACGAGCAGGCCGATATAGGTGGAGCGTTTCATGGCGAGTACCCCGCAAACAGTATGCATTCATTAAGATAAGTGATAACAGCTTACGACAATATTCAAAAGAAAGCGACCGCCCGGAATGAGAGGGGCTAAAAGGCCCTATTAGGCTCCGATTTGACCTCTAATAGGAATATTTGCCCCCTCCTCTCATTCTGGGCGAGAGGTCAATAATTGAGTTCACGAGTTTTGCGCAATACTATTCTCACTAAACTCACTATTTTCACTATAAGCACTATAAAAACGATGGGGGCGATGACGAGAACATTGTGACGTGCGATAGCTAAGCCGTTTAAGCCGGACTCTGACCTTGAATCTCCGCCTCTATCTGTGCGAACGGGCTATTGTCGGTTCTCGATTCCATCGCTGCGTTCTCGTTGGGTCTTGGGATCGCCAAACGTAGACTGGGCTTGATGTCGCCTCTTTTAATCGGGGCTGATTCTTCTCTGGACCACCCCAAAGGGGACGGGCACCTTTGTGGTGGTTCTTGGTTTGTCTCGATCTGTAACAGTTAGACCCTAATTTGCCGAGTAGATGTTACAGATTGAGACAAACGGGTGCCGCTGAACAATTCGTCTCGATTTGTAACATCTGGAGCCAGAAACGGTCGATAGATGTTACAGATTGAGACGGTAGCGCACCTGTGCGGCGGCGGGCCGACATCTTTACCCCTATCTCTTAATCACTCAGAAAATCTTATATATAGAGACTTAGATTTGTGTATAAGATCGCGCAAAGCTGGCAACAATACTTCTCGAACAACGTGAAGCCGCCCCGTAGGGCGGCCGCCCCAAGAGAGGTGATTCCATGAGAATCGATAAGCTAGCAATGACGTCGCGCGAGGCGCTGCAGACCGCCATGAGCACGGCTGCCGACGCGCAGGCCGGCGCGGTGGAGCCGATTCACCTGCTGTCCGCCCTGCTCGGTGCCGGCGAGCGCAATATCTCCGTGATCATCGAGCGCATCGGTGCCGACCCGGCTCAGCTTGCACGCTCCACGCAGGATGCCATTGACCACGCGCCCAAGGTTTCCGGCGAGGGTCAGCAGATGGGTCTTTCCAACGAGCTCGTCCGCGTCATCGAGAAGGCCGAGAAGAAGGCCACCAAGATGGGCGACAGCTTTGTGGTGACCGAGCATCTGCTGATGGCGCTTGCCGAGGACAAGGGCGAGGCGGGCCGCGTGCTGCGCGACGCCGGCGTCACCAAGGAGCGCATCGAGCAAGTCTACGAGGAGCTGCGTGGCGATGACCGCGTGACGTCTGCCGAGGACAAGACTCAGTTTGAGGCACTGGAGCAGTACGGTCGCAACATCTGCGATCTGGCCCGCGCCGGCAAGCTCGACCCGGTCATCGGCCGTACCGATGAGATTCGCCGCACCATCCAGGTCCTGTCCCGTCGCACCAAGAACAACCCCGTGCTCATCGGCGAGCCGGGCGTCGGCAAGACGGCCATCGTCGAGGGCATCGCCCAGCGTATCGTGGCTGGCGACGTGCCGAGCACCCTGCGCGACCGCGACCTTATCGAGCTCGACATGAGCGCGCTGGTCGCCGGCGCCAAGTACCGCGGTGAGTTCGAGGACCGCTTGAAGGCTGTACTCAAGGAAGTCCAAAAGTCCGAAGGCAAGGTCATCCTGTTCATCGATGAGCTCCACACCATCGTGGGCGCGGGTGCCACCGAGGGTTCCATGGATGCCGGCAACATCCTCAAGCCGGCGCTCGCCCGTGGCGACCTGCACGCGATCGGCGCGACCACGCTCGACGAGTACCGCAAGTACATCGAGAAGGACGCGGCGCTCGCCCGTCGTTTCCAGACCGTTATGGTGAGCGAGCCCACCGTCGAGGACACCATCTCGATCCTTCGTGGCCTCAAGGAGAAGTACGAGATCTTCCACGGCGTGCATATCACCGATAGCGCGCTCGTGGCCGCCGCCGACCTCTCCGATCGCTACATCGCCGACCGTTTCCTGCCCGACAAGGCCATCGACCTGGTCGATGAGGCGGCAAGCCGCCTACGCATGGAGCTCGACAGCATGCCGGTCGAGATCGACGCCACCACGCGTCAGCTCACTCAGCTGCAGATCGAGGAACAGGCGCTCATGAAAGAGACCGATGACGCCTCCAAGGAGCGTCTGGAGGCCCTGCGCCAAGAGATCGCCGAGGTCCAGGAAAAGCTCAACGTGCAAAAGGCCGGCTGGCTCAACCAAAAGAACGCCATCGACCACGTGCAGGAGCTCAAGGGGCAGCTCGACGAGGCCAAGAGCGAAGAGGAGCGTGCGACGCGCAACGGCGATTTGGGTCGTGCGTCCGAGCTGCGCTACTCCGTGATTCCGGGCCTGCAGCAGCAGATTCAGGATTCCGAGGCCGCGCTCGAGGCGCAAAAGCAGCAGGACGGCGAGGGCCTCAACGAGCAGGTGACCTCCGATGAGATCGCCGAGGTCGTGAGCGCCTGGACCGGCGTGCCCGTGTCCAAGATGATGCAGGGCGAGCTCGACAAGCTGAAGGGCTTGGAGGGCGAGCTGCATAAGCGCGTCATCGGCCAGGACGAGGCGGTCTCCGCTGTCGCCGCGGCCGTGCGCCGCAGCCGTGCGGGCCTCTCCGATCCGGACAAGCCCATCGGCAGCTTCTTCTTCCTGGGCCCCACCGGCGTGGGCAAGACCGAGCTCGCCAAGGCGCTGGCCGAGTGCCTGTTCGATGATGAGCGTGCGCTCGTGCGTATCGACATGTCCGAGTACATGGAGAAGTTCAGCGTCCAGCGTCTGATCGGTGCGCCTCCGGGATACGTGGGATACGACGAGGGCGGCCAGCTCACCGAGGCCGTGCGCCGTCGCCCGTACTCCGTAATCTTGCTCGACGAGATGGAGAAGGCTCATCCTGATGTCTTCAACGTGCTGTTGCAGGTGCTCGACGACGGTCGTCTGACCGATGGCCAGGGTCGCCAGGTGTCCTTCAAGAACACGATTATCATCATGACGTCCAACGTGGGCTCCAAGGCCATCGCCGATCTGTCCGGTAAGGACGAGGAGGAGATGCGCCATCAGGTCGACGCTGCCATGGCTCAGACCTTCCGCCCCGAGTTCCTCAACCGTATCGACGATATCGTGGTGTTCCATCCGCTCGGTATGGCGCAGATCGAGAAGATCGTCGACATCCAGCTCGCCGACGTCCGCGCGCGTCTGGCCAAGGAGCGCATGACGCTTGCCATCACCCCGGCGGCCAAGCAGATGCTCGCCGTGGGCGGCCTGGACCCGGTCTTTGGCGCCCGTCCGCTCAAGCGTCTGGTTCAGCGCGAGGTCGTGGATGCCATCGCCGCCGCTATCATCGACGGCACGGTGCGCGAGGGCGATCAGGTGACGGTCGATGCCGACAAGGACGGCGGCTTTACCGTCGTGTGCGACAACACGCCGGCGGCCACCTATGAGGTCCCCGACGCCGAATAGATTTATGGGACATGCCTTAAAATCTGCCAGCCGTCTCTAAACGCCAAGGGCGGCGGATCCAATTGGGTCCGCCGCCCTTTTTCGTGCGACAATCGATAATGTTGAACGGATGCGATGCAAGGAGCTATGCAGATGAAAGACGAGAACAAGACGAACGCACCGGCGGCTGAGATAGCGTCCGCCGCACCAAGGCCCGCGCCGAAACCGGCGCCCAAGCCGTGCGACCCCTGCATCCGTGCCGAGAACGAGGACGATGACGGCTACGATCCCTACAGCGATCGCCGCCCCGAGCGCGAGCCGCTGTTCGAAGCCGACCCCTGGCGCTAGTTGCATCAAGTAGCTAATTTGGCGATGATTTTCTGGGACGGGTAGTCAAAAAAGTCCCGTCCCAAATCGACTGTCCAGGGAGTCGCATTCGAGCTTGGTTGTCCTCTCAGCCACTCGGCATCCTTCGAGCAGTAATAGTGAAAAAACTTGCCTAGGTGTTAATCAAGTAAGACACAATCTTGCTCTTCAATTAATCAAGAATAGGTATAATTTTGATTAGCTAGAGAGCAAGATTGGAGAATTATGGCATTCAACGACTTGGTCGCCCGGAAAATAAAGGACTTTGAACAGCAGGGGGTTCCGCGGGTCTTTGAGCGAGACCTTGATCTAGGAAATCCACAGGAGCCAAAGCGCGACAACATCGTAAATGTGATTGTGGGGGCCCGCCGTTGTGGAAAGACGTATCGCCTGTATCAGGAGATGCGGCGGCTTCAGAGCCGGGGCGTCGAGCTTGACCGGATGCTTTACTTCAATTTTGAGGATGAGCGCTTGCGCCCGTATGAGCCATCGCTGCTGGCGGACGTGCTCGACACGTTCTATGCGCTGTATCCTGCTGCTCGAACCGAGGGCGCTTATATTTTCTTTGACGAGATCCAGGAAATTCCCGAATGGGGTGCGTTTCTGCGACGTGTAGTCGATACGGAGAAAGCGACCGTCTATGTGACGGGATCTTCTTCTAAGATGCTGTCCTCAGAACTTAAGAGCGAGTTCAGGGGTCGTTCTCTTGTGCGAGAGCTTTTTCCATTGAGCTTTTCGGAATACGTTCGATATAAGACGGGGAACGTTCCCGAGCCAGATGTGACCTTTTCCCCGAGCGATGCGGCGCTGCTTCGACATCATCTGATCGGATATCTTGAACGAGGGGGATTCATCGCGACACTTGGGCAGACGCCCGCAGACGCGATTCAGCTGCTACAGGAATATGCTTCGCGAACGGTCGCCATGGACGTCGTTGAACGCTACGACGTCAAGAACCCTCGCCTGGCATCGCTGTTCCTGACGCGGTGTATGGCATCTTCGGGACGAGAGCTGTCGGTGAACAAAGTGTATAACGAGTTCAAGAGCAGGCAGATACCCGTCAGTCGTAATTCGCTCAGCGACTTACTTGAGTATTATGAGGACGCCTACCTGTTGTTTTCTGTGCCGGAGTTCACGCGTTCACTGGCAAATAACATGCGGTCTGCGTCTAAGGTCTACGCTGTCGATCCTGCGATGTTTGGAGCATTCTCTCCCGCATCGGCATTGGACCAGGGCCAGAGGCTCGAGACCGCAGTGTTCAATGCGCTAAGAAGAAGGACTCCCGCGGTGAGGACCGGCTCGGTCTGCCGTCTGCTGATCAAAGAGAAGAGTAAAAGCCATGAGGTGGACTTTGTTGCTGGGGACGCACTTCTCATGCGGGCTTATAGCCTGATTCAGGTGAGCGCGGATATGGCAAGTGAGAAAACGCGCGAGCGCGAAATTGCCGCGCTTGATGCCTCGATGGCCCAGTTTGATCTTGGCGAGTCGGTAATCGTTACTATGGATGAACAGGCCGATATTCCATGTGAACACGGTGTGGTACACGCTGTGCCCGCATGGAAGTGGCTCCTTGCCTAATCATCTACGGATCTGTGGGGCCAGGACCTCCTGGCCCCTTCCATCACGGTTGGGGAGTACCATGATGCGCCCGGCTAGTCCTGGGCCTTGATGCTCGGCAGGAGAATCTGGGGCGAGGTAGTCGGTCTCGACGTTTGGTCGCGGCGTCTGCCTTGCCGCTTTGCCGACCAGTACGTCTTGATCTGGCTATAGGTGTAGCGGTTACCGGTCGTGAGCTCGACAAGCTCAATGGCCGTGTCCATGGGGTAGGTTGACACGGGATTCTGCGTCCGTCCGTTGATGGTCTGGGGCACCACGTACGGATAGACGGGGCCGCTGGCGTAGACGGTATAACCGTTGCCTAGATTGGCCGCACCCAAAACCGTATCGCCCTCATCGGGCGTAAAGCTCTCGCCCTCGCGCACCGCGACGAGCGTCACAATCGGCGTATCGCTGTCGCCGGCAAGATAGATGCATAGCGTGCTGCCGTTTTGCCAAGTTGCGATCTTGCCGTACCACTCGACGGGAATATCGAGCTGGTAGAGGTCGGTTGCCTTGTGGCGAGCGTCAGCATCACGGGATGCCTGTGCCTTTTGCGCGCTCACGGCATTGACGGCGGCGTCGCGCCGCGCGGTTGCTGCCTGCTGGAGTACTTTGGCAGCCGCGGCGGAGCTCGCACCGCCCTCCTCGGCATACTTGGCGGCGGCATCGATCTGGTCGTCGGTTACCGTGTCGGCCGAAGGCACCTTGAGCTTAAAGGTGACCTGGGCACTTAAATCCTGTCCATCGCTCTTAACGGTGACCTGCGTCTTGGTGGTCGGGACGGTATAGATGGTGCCGTCGGCCGCGATGGGGGAGGCAGCGATGGAGAGCGTGTAATCGCCGGGCAGCAGTTTGATGCCGCGGCCGTGCTCGTCAACATAGAGCGTTTCGCTCACGGAGGAGCCATCAGCGTCCTGACCGCTTACCTGTACGGGAATCTTGGAGCCGGTGGAACAGTCGAGGCCCGCGGCATGCACGCCAATCTGCACTGACATCATCGTGTGGGCATTGGCGGCGACAGCGGCAGCCTGCTCTTGCTGATATCCGTTCCAGGCAGCATAGCCTGCACCGCCGGCGACGAGCGCGACGGCCACGACACTGGCGACCATCAGATTGCGACGCTTGGGCGACATCTTGCGATGGCGAACCTCGGCCTCGCGTGCCGAGGGGACGGACGGAAGGGGAATATCGCCCATGGCGATGGTCTCGTCCACGGCTGGTGCGGAACCCAGGCCAGGAAGCTCGCGGGTCAGCGAATCCTCGGCCGGCAAGCTGTCGAGCAAGACGGTTTCCTCGCCCGTGTCGGATCCGGGCTGGTCGTCGGCCTCGATATCGTCCTCTTCGGCTTCGTCAGGAGCGTCTTTGGCGTCGCTGCCTTCGTCCTCAGTGTCTTCGTGCACCTCGTCCTGCGCGTCGACGACCGAATCGCTAAACGAGAGCTCGTCTAGCGCAATCCGGTCAAGGCTCTCCAGGGCTTCGGCACATGCTTCCGCATCCTGGGCCGCATCCTCGCGGCCATACGTCTCATCGCTCATATATCCCCCAATGCAATATCGGCTCAACACTGTACCCAAAAATGGAGCCATATAAAGCGCATACGAAATATAAGATCCGATTTAACCTGAGCGCATCGTTCGGCCGCATCCTCGCGGCAGCAAAAAGCCCCCGGAAAGCGAACAAATCGCTTTCCGGGGGCATGCAATACGTTGCATTGCGCGGAGTCGGCCAGGTGGCTTCACATTCAAGCGATGTTTGCGTCGGGCGCGTTACTCGGCGTGCGCGTAATCAACCTTGGCGCGGCGAGCAGTAGCCTTCTCCCAATCGCTGGTGCCCTCAAAGACATCCTGCTTGTAGGGATTGCGGCCGAGCTTCTTGGCGCGGTAGGCGATGTAGATGATCGCGGCGACGTTAGCGACCAGTGCGGCGATCGAGACCGCGGTAGCGGCGCCGGGGTCGAGCGTGGAGTGGGTCACAAAGATGGACTCCTCCTGGAAGTACGGGAACACCTGGGCAAACATGCACCAAATAGCAAGCGTAAAGGCGCGGTTCTGGATCCAGCCGCCCTTGTTCCAGATAAAGGCGGCGACGGTGGGCGCCAGCAGCAGTGCAAAGCCGCAGAACCAGGAGTGGGTGGGCAAGCAGTTGTAGGTGTAGCAGAAGTTCCAGATATCGTAGGCGATGATGTAGACCCAGGTCATGTCGGGCCACAGCATGTCGGTCTTGTCCTCAGAGGCGTAGACACTCCACCAACCGGTCATGCAGAAGATGTTGATGATACCGGCGATGCCGTTGAACACGTTGTTCCAGCCGGCGAGCTGCGTGGCGCCCTCGGAGGTGACCCAGGTGGACTCGCCCAGGACAAAGAAGTGATAGGCGCTCTCAAAGTCGGACACGACGGCGATCATGATGTTGATGGCGACGATCACAAACGGCCACGCGCGGAACTAATGCGCCTTGCCGATCTTGCCCCACTGGTACTTAATGGCAATGAAGCCCCAGCAACCGGCCAGCGCCGCGTATACCTTGGCGTAGTGGAACCAGCTGTTCTGGTACACATGGGTGGGGTTGGTGAGCGCCCACTCGGCACCCTGCGAAACACCGACGGCGATGGCGACACAGTAGATGGTCATGGCCAGCGGAGCCACGCCAAAGATGATTGCCGCGCCCAGCTTGGTGCGGCGGCCGACCTCGTTGAGCACGATCAGGCCAATAAAGACCATGGCCCAGCCGGCCCAGTGGATAAGGGTATCGCTACCCCAAACATCGAACAGCATGCTGCTCTCCTTTCACACGCCCGCGGCCCCTCTTCTGATCGCGGGCAGTTTGGCCAAATGTCGTCAGTTCTGGGGCTTGCGCTCCGGATACTTGGCGGTATAGCCCTCGATGTGGAGTGTCGAGGCGATGATTTCCTTGACCGTCTCGTCGGGCACATCGGGGTGCGTGCGGATATACATCAACAACCCCATAATGAGGGTGTAGAACGTCTCGTAGACATGGTCGATGCGTAGCTCATGATGGGCGACAAAATCCACCACGGTGGTGTCGCAGATATACTGCGCCACGCGCTGGACCACGTTGTGCAAAAAGCCGCCGTAGAGCGCGCCGCTGCTCGAGGTGAGCGTGCTCGGCAGCTCGTGGCCGCTGGCGACCAGGCGCTTAAAGAGCGGGGCGACGGTGTCGAGCGCGCCCTCGATATCGCCGACGGTGCGGTTGGCATTCCACTGCTCGAGCTCGGAGATAAAACCGTCGATTGCCTCGTCCATGACGGCGGTGACGGCGGCGTCCATGTCGGCGAAGTAGTGGTAGAACAATGAACGCGTACAGCCGGCTCGCTTTGTCACGGCCGAGACGGATAGATGGGACACGCCCAGCTCGGAGCTTACGGTGCGTACGGCATCGAGGATCTCGCGACGGCGTTCGTCGCCCGTCAGGCGCTTTGCCGCGCTATCGGATGCGGGGACGGCATCGACCACAGAGGTGCCTGCTGCGTTGTTGCCCATGTTTTGCCGCCTTTCATCCTCTTTTGCCTGACCGTTCGCCTAACAGTCTTGAATATTGTTGACGGTTCGTCAATACTATTTTTGACACAATGTCAACAATGGCGGGTGAACGGCATGGGGGCATGCCCGGCCTGCAAAAAAAGAGGGGTGCCGCGGTCCCGCCGGGCTGTGGCAAGAGAAGGGACAACCATGATTCTCAACGGACCGGGGATTAGCTACACCGAGCCCGACATCGGTTCGGAGTTCGTGCCGCCGCTGCCGGAGCATCCGCGCGAGGCCATCGTCAAGCTGTGCGAGCACTGCACCAACCGTCTGCTGCATCGCGATGAGCTGCTGGGCTACGAGTACTGGTCGTTTGCCGAGGCTGCAACCGACGAGCAGGCCGAAGTGCTCTGCAAGATGAAGATGCGCCGCCCCTATACGCTGCCCGAGATGGTCAAGCTCACCGGCATGCCTGAGGCCGATATCGAGAAGATGCTCGACGACATGAGCTACACGGGTCTGCTCGAGTACAACTGGGAAAACCCCGAGCGCGCCAAGCAGTGGGTGCTGCCCATGCTGGTGCCGGGTTCCGCCGAGTTCCTCAACATGCGCATGAGCCAGCTCGAGGAGCACCCGGTCTATGCCAAGTTCTTTGAGCAGGCGTCCAAGGGACCGCTGTCCAAGGCCACGCCGATGGTGCCGCCCGGTGGTGCCGGCATCGGCATGCATGTCATTCCGGTCGAGAAGGCTATCGATGCCGCGAGCACGTCGGTGCCGATCGAGCATATTGAGCATTGGCTCGACAAATACGATGGCAAATATGCCGCTAGTACCTGCAGTTGCCGCGCGAGCCGTCGCGTGATGGGTGAGGGCTGCGCCGACGACCCCGCCGACTGGTGCATTGCCGTGGGCGATATGGCCGACTATGTGGTTGAGACCGACCGCGGCCATTACGTGACGCGCGACGAGGTCTACGACATCCTGCGCCAGGCCGAGGACAACGGCTTTGTGCACCAGATCACCAATATCGACGGCGAGAACAAGATCTTCGCTATCTGCAACTGCAACGTCAACGTGTGCTACGCCCTGCGCACCTCTCAGCTGTTCAACACGCCCAACCTGTCGCGCTCGGCCTATGTCGCCAAGGTCGAGAAGGACAAGTGCGTGGCCTGCGGTCGCTGCGTTGAGGTGTGCCCGGCCGGCGCCGCCAAGCTCGGCCAGAAGCTCTGCAGCAAAAAGGCCGGCGGACAGGTGCCCGAGTATCCGCGCCAGGAGCTGCCCGACGCCACCAAGTGGGACCACACCAAGTGGTCGCCCAACTACCGCAACGACAACCGTATCGAGACGCATGAGTCCGGCACCGCTCCCTGCAAGACGGCCTGCCCCGCGCACGTCGCCGTTCAGGGCTATTTGAAGCTCGCGGCTCAGGGTCGCTATGACGAGGCCCTAGCACTCATTAAGCGCGAGAACCCGCTGCCCGCTATCTGCGGCCGTGTGTGCAACCGACGCTGTGAGGATGCCTGCACCCGCGGCCGTGTGGACGCCGCCGTGGCTATCGACGAGGTCAAGAAGTTCATCGCCCAGCGCGATCTGGATGCCGCGACCCGCTATGTCCCGCCTGTGGTGACCCCGACGCGTGCCGGCGGCTTCGACCAGAAGATCGCCATCATCGGCGCTGGCCCGGCCGGTCTTTCCGCCGCCTATTATCTGGCCACGCGCGGCTATAAGCCCACAGTCTTTGAAAAATCCGCCCGTCCCGGCGGCATGATGACCTACGGCATCCCGTCATTCAAGCTGGAGAAAACCATCATAGACGCGGAAATTCAGGTTCTGCGTGAACTTGGCGTGGAGATCCGCTGCGGCGTGGAGGTCGGCAAGGAGTAACGCTGGCTGACTTGCGCGCAGACGGGTATAAGGCGTTCTATCTGGCCATCGGCTGCCAGGGCGGCAGACGCCCCGGAGTCAAGAACGACGACGCACCCGGCACACATATTGCCGTTGAGTATCTGCGCCACTGCTTCGAGCACCGCGAGGATACATTTGACGGCAGCGTAGTTGTCATCGGCGGCGGCAATGTCGCTATCGACTGCGCAAGAAACGCTCACCGTCTCGGTGCTTCCGAGGTCAGCATGTTCTGCCTTGAGTCGCGCGACGAGATGCCCGCGAGCCGCGAAGAAGTCGCAGAAGCTGAAGAAGAGAACATCAAGGTCAATCCCTCCTGGGGTCCCAAGGAAGTCCTCGTCGACGAGAGCGGCAAGGTCACCGGCATCGTGCTCAAGAAGTGCGTGCGCACAATCGACCCCGAGACCAAGCGCTTCTCGCCCGTATATGACGAGAACGAGACTATCGAGGTCAAAGCAGACAAGATTGTCTTCGCTATCGGTCAGGCTATCGAGTGGGGCAACCTGCTTGAGGGCACTAAGGTCACTTTCTGGCACGGCAACTATCCCGTCGCAGACAAGTTCACCTATCAGACCGAGGATCCCGATATCTTCGTCGGCGGCGATGTTTACACAGGTCCGCGCTTTGTTATCGACGCTATTGCCGCCGGTCACGAGGCAGCAGAGAGCCTGCACCGCCACGCCCGCCCGGACGCTTCCATGACCATCGGACGCGACCGCCGCAGCTTCACTCCGCTGAACAAAGACGATATCAAATTCCCGTCCTATGACACGGCAGGCCGTCAGGAGGCCGGTATGGACGAGTCGATAGACGCGAAGATGTCCTTCAAGGATGCGCATCTGGATCTGACCGAAGAGCAGGTCAAGATCGAGACCGGGCGCTGCCTCGGATGCGGCGCATCGTATGTCGACTACAACAGTGCATCGGCTGCGGCCTCTGCACGACTAAGTGCGAATTTGGCGCTATCCATCTCGTGCGCGACCATCCGGAATGCTCGACGATGTGCGTTGCCGAGGACAAGGTCGCGGACTTCTGAAATATTCCGTCAAGCGCGCCTTCAAGATTCTGGGGTCACTTAGGCTCGGACGAGGCGAAGGAGATGGCGAAAAAGCGTAAGGCCTATAAGCAGGCTCAGCAGAACAAGGATTGATTTCATGCATGAATTAGGCATAGTTCTCCATGTCATAGATCAGGTGGAGGAGCTCGCCAAGGAAAACAATGTCAGCAAGGTGACCCGCCTCACGCTTGAGGTCGGCGAAGTGTCGTCGATAGTTCCGTCGTATTTTTCGGACTGCTTCGAATGGGCGAAGAAAAAGACGGAATATATGCAGGATACCGAGCTTGAAATGATTATTCTCGAGGGCGTCTCCTACTGCAAAGACTGCAAAAAGACCTACAAGACAACGGAATACGCAAAAAAATGCCCGCACTGCGGCAGCGACAACACCTATCTCGTGACAGGCAACGAACTGCGCATCAAGGACATTGCGGTTGTTGACAAAAAATAGCCGTGCGGTAAAACAAAGACAGCAACCGTTTCTGAAAATTGAAACGGTGCTGTAATTTTTATTTTCAGTGTCTCTCGTCAAAATTTGAATAGGTCTCGCAGAAGCGCGCCTGGAACGACGCGGGTTCATCGCCTGCATAGAGGTGCGAGATATCGCCGAATGCGTTGCATCTGAAAACGGCTTTCCCCTGCTCGCGCTCCTCGGTTATCAGCGTCGTCACCGAGGTCGGCAGTGCAACGAATTATGCCAGAGCACAACGGGCGATATCTTTAAAACTATGCGAGAGCAGAACGCACTCCACGCCGAAATGGCAGAAGAGCACCACGGTGTCGCT
>ENA-OQKQ01000171-OQKQ01000171.1-human-gut-metagenome-genome-assembly--contig:-NODE-171-length-25660-cov-5.651627_pt1 | contig 25660 bp, 16 predicted proteins | sample MGYA00242651_ERZ504803 | MGnify/ENA primary metagenome ERZ504803 (study PRJEB26092, sample SAMD00036380) | human gut metagenome | host: Homo sapiens | study: EMG produced TPA metagenomics assembly of...
TAAACTCTTGAATTATTGAATTCTCTAATTCTTTGACAGTATATTTATTTATTGTTTACTTGATTTCCACGAGTTTCACGGTGCTGTTCAGACCGCTTGGCACAGGAGTCCAGTTCTCGTAGGTGGTCTTCTTGTAATTGATATCTACCACATTGATTTCCTTCATCTTGCGCCACTTTAGCCCTGGCGGTCGAGTTCTGCGATGCGGTTGGCAGGCAGATTGGTAACCTTGATGCGGAGGGTATTCTTGCCCTTGTTGAGCGCATCCTTACAGTTGAGGATATATGGTACAGCCCAAGCGCAACCTACATATTTATTATTGATATAGACACGGGCACTTTCGCGTACATCACCCAGGTCGATAGCCCACTGCTTCTTGGCATCATCCTTTGATAGCTTGATGGTGGTTTCGTAAACACCTGTTCCCATCATCACCTTCGCCTTGTCGCTGAGACCTTCCCAAGACTTTACGCCCTTGAGGTTGAAGGTTTCGTCTACCTTTGGAGCATCCTCGATGAACGACAGCTTCCAGGCATTCTCTGTCAGGTCGATGGTCTTGCTATCTGCTGCAGCGATGGCTTCCTTGCCGCCTACCTTTACCTTAGGCCCAAGTTTCCACTCATTCACGGGTTTATTCGATGTGATGAGGATGCGGCTCTCGCCACTCTTCAGGTTCAGCTGGATACCCTTGTCGCCGATGGTTGCCTCATGGTATTCGCCCGTCATAGGGTTGTACCAGATGCCATGCTTCTCGTTCACGGCCAAAGCCACGCTAGAAGCGATGTCCTTGCTGGTGAGGTTGGCGATGAAGTAATGATGGCCGATGCTGTTGGCACGGCGAATCATCTTCAAGCCCAGGTTCTTTCTCATCAGTTCCGGTTTTGCCGCCTGTTCCATTGCCTTGATATTATCGCCCTTGATAATCTTGGCTCCCTGTGATTTCAATTCAGATATGTGCTCAATCACGTCGCTTGGCATGATGTTGTTGCCAGGAATGATGATGCCCTTGTATCGGGTTCCGGCAGCTGTTTCAATCATACCATTCTTAAAGGTACACGTGCGGAGATACTTGTCGCTGATGTAATCGCAGTCGAATCCTGCCTTGTCGATGTCGAGAATCACCTTGATAAATTCAGGTGCTTTCTTCGCCATGCTGTGGATATCGAATTGCATCAGCCAGTTCTTGGTATCCTTGCGCCACATATCTCTTACTGGCAGATAAACCAGGAAATCATTGTCTGGCTGTCCCCACTGCAGATAGGTTTGGCAATTGGTGATGTATTTCATCAGTTCCGGCGCATCGCGCCAGATGCTGTTGGTAGGACTCATATCTACCGAAGCATAGAATTTCCAGCCTGGCCATGTATCATTCTTGGGCGAGTAGGCGGTGCCATGGAAGAACATGTGGTTTACGCCGGCGCAGAACATCAGGTCCATATCTGGTTTCATCTGGCTCAGGGAAGTGCGGAAGTGCTCGGTGAGCCAGGTGAAGGTTTCGCTGGATGTATATTTCTTTCCGGTGATGTGCGCAGCCGATGGAGCATATTTCAGCATGCTGAGGTCGCTGAAGTTAGGACGGGTCTTTCCCGGATCCTTGCGCAGTCCCTTGATGCCGAAATCGGTCAGTCCGAAGCCTTCAATTTCCGGGATGTCAACGGCTGCATAGCAGTCGATGAGGTTGGCAGGTGAACCGTGTGCCTGGTTTCGGGTGATGGCACCACGCTTGTTTGCCCATTTGGTCCACTGTTCGGTGAAGTTATGGAGCAGCATGTCGCCCAGGGTTTCACGGTAATCGCTTACCACCACAGCATCGCCATCGAGGAACTCTGGGAACTTATCCTGTAGTTTATATCCGTGATATTTCTCGAATTCCGTCAGGAGGTTAGGTGTCCAGTTGGCGCCATACACCTCGTAGCTGTCGTTGAAGAAGGTATGAGGATATGGAGTCTTCGATGCCACGAAGGCGCTGTCGATGTGCTGCAGATAATTGGCCACGGCAGTAGAATCGAAATGGTCGATAACGTATCCCTCTCCTCCAGGTGCGGCACGCTTTACCTTCTGACGGGTGCGGCTTTCATAGAGAGCGATGACGCGTTTCTTGTATTTTTCACCTTCCATAGGGAATGCCTTGATGACCTTCAGTTTGGCGAAGGCACGTTCTTTTTGTGGCACGTTGAATTCTATCTCCATCAGTTTCTGCTTCACATCCACGATGGTATCTACGAATACCGCCTTGCATGCTGCTTCGCTGATAGGTACCCAAGGACCACCGAAAGGCCAGCCTGTTCCGGTGGCCATATCCGTCTCGATGCCCACCTGCTTGTTTTCCTTTTCCACGAACTTGAGCATATCCATCCATTTAGGCGAGAGATAAGGGATATCATTCTTGTCGTTACCCTGCACGCCATAGAGCGGTGTGATTTCCACGGCACCGATACCCGCCTTGGCGTATTCGCCAAGGTTCCACTTCAGATTCTCTTGATCCACAGCAGATCCCATCCACCACCATCTTACGCCCGGTTTGGCTTCCTGCGTAGGGGTAGGGAGCAACTGAGCCTGGCAGTTGAGTGAAGACATCAAAGCCAAGGCAAAGGATAATCCTATAAATTTATGATTTCTTTTATAGTTCATCATATTGGGTTTTATTAAGTTGTTCTTAATTGTTTATTCTTCGTTTGCAAAGATAGCGAAAAATACCCAATAATAGCAGTATTATGATTCTTAAAAATGTAAAATAGTACAAATATGCTAGGTGTTTTGCCAAAAAATCAAGGAATTACACACAAAAGAAGACCTCGCAAAATGCAAGGTATTAAAAAAGGTAAGGTGGTCATCGGCTGATGATCACCTTACCTTTTGATGGTTCTATCTGAATCAGATATTTTTCGTCTTTATATTTGATGGGAATGTTCTTGCCAGCCTGCCTTAGTTGTGAGTGATTTGGTTACAAAAAAGAAAGCTAGTTGCTCAGCAAAGGCAACTAGCTTTTTTATAAACTCTCCTGCTATTTATTCTTTTTATTCTTGAGAAAATCAATCTCTACGATTCTCAATACCGGTTTGCCCTTCTTGATTCCTATGAAATCGAGGGTGCTTGCCTTGCCGCCCGCCAGCTCCTTGGTGTCGCTGAGCTGGGTCTTGCTCTTGGCATCGCCTATCATCCTGATGGTGATATCCTTCGCCTTCACTGGCTTGTCTATCTTGATATGAACATAGCCGAGGCAGGCGTAGGTGTAACCCTCCCAAACCTTCTTCTTACCGGCAAAGATGGCGAGCGGATACATCTTGTCTCTCCAGCCCGTAAGTTTCACGGTGATTTCGTCTACCTTCTTTTTCTTGGTAAACAGATAGGTGATCCATGCATTCTCAGGCTTGCCATCGCTCTTCCATTCTGTAGTCTCATCGTCATCGAAAGTTTTCTGGGCATCTTCCTGGTTTACGCCAGCCACGGCACCGGTGATATCAATGGTCTCCTTGATATCGGTATAGGATGGGGTAGATGGCGTTTCGCCACGAGAAAGGTCGCCCTTCAAGCTGAACTGAGGCAGGTAGTGCTCGATATCGACCTTCTCGGTCTTCAAGTCGATGCTTGCCACGCCCTTGATGCCATCAGCACCAGCACAGATTGTGATGTTTCCTGGGTTCACGGTACTGCGGATCAGAACTCTGTTCACGCCGCATTCTACAGGTAAATCAATCTTTCCTATATAATTATCAAAGGTGTTGTCGCTATCTGTAGAGTCTAGAATATCTGCAGCTTTGCGGGCTGCCTTCTGTTCTGCTGTCTCGTTCTTATCTACCACGAGGCTCTGATTCTTGGCTGCAAGTGCCTTTTGGGTTTCCTCGTTAGGAGTTGCCAATCCGCCAATCCATTCCATTTCGCCCTGATAGTTGAAGTGGATGGTTCGGTTGTCGAGTGGACAGCGTCTGCCCTGCTTATCTACCACCTCTACCTGGATGAGCGCCATGTCGGCACCATCAGCCTTGAAACCTTTCGGATTCTGGATGCTGGTGAGCTTGATGTGATGAGGCTTGCCCGCAGTTTCGATGGCATAACGGCTTGTTTCTTTCTTGGTCTTGGCATCTTTTGATTTCTTATCAGACTTATCGTATGTATAAGCAACAGCTTCAATCTTTCCAGCCTCGAAAGGTACATTCTTCCAGGTGAAGAGCCACTGGTTGCTGCGTTCGCCCATGCCCAGACTCTTGCCGTTGATGAAGAGTTCTACCTCGTCGCCGGTACTTACCACATATTCTGTCTGCTTGATGGTTCCTGGCTTGTAGTTCCAGTGGCCTACGATATAGGTGGCATCTTTTTCAGGAGATACCCAGCCATTCCACATTACCTGATGAGCAAAGAAAGCATCCTTCGGGATGCGCATCGCATCGGTCACACCGCTCGAACGGTAGTTGGCCTCACCACGATGATGGGTGTTGGTATCCGAGAAGATGATCTTGGTACCGCCATCGCTTACTCTTTTGCCGGTGCCCGGACGCTCCTGCCAGTATTCGAACCAGCGCTCTACCATGCTTGCTGCAAAGGTATCCATGTTGTGATTGTATTCGAAGGCAGGCTTGCCACGATACAATGGTCCGTCGCCTTCCTTATGGTAAGGATAGCTCTGCTCATCCCAGTATTTACGCAAACCCTCGTCGCGATGATACTCCATCGACCACATCGGGTGCTTCTTACTCTTGTTGATGTAAAGCATCTCGCCGCCATATTCAGCCTCGTTGATGTTGAGCATCTCTCGGCTGCCGCTGGCTCTGCCGCCGTGAGGGTCGAATTCGTCGCGGATGGCTTTCATCTGCAACATGTGTTTGCGGCTCACACCCTTATTACCGCTTTCGTAGAAGATGATGCTAGGGTTGTTGCGGTTGTAGATGATGGCTTCCTTCATCAGTTCCAGGCGCTGTTCCCATCTTCTGCCTTCCACGTCTCTTTCGGCATCACCGGCTGGCATTGCCTGAATCAAGCCCACTCGGTCGCAGCTCTCGATGTCCTGCTTCCAAGGGCATACGTGCATCCAGCGAACCAGGTTACCGCCCGATTCCACCATCAGCTTGTTGCTGTAGTCGCTCAGCCAGGCAGGAATGCTCATGCCCACGCCAGGCCACTCGTTGGAGGTGCGCTGCGCATAGCCGTGCATCATGATGGCACGATCGTTGAGATAGAACTTGCCTTCACCGAACTGGGTCTTGCGGAAACCGGTCTTGGTCACCACATCATCAATCTTGCTTCCGTCATCCGCCTTCAAGAGGGTCTTCACGGTGTAGAGATATCCATATCCCCAGCTCCAGAAGTGGGCGTTGTTCAGGAGTCCGCTCACCTTCACTGTCTTGGTTTCGCCTGGCTTCAAGGTATATCTTTCGCCATCAAAATGGCCCACTTCCTTGCCGTCAGCGTCCAGAATCTTGGCGAAGAAGCGGAAAGAGCGAGACTTGGAATCCTCATTCCTTACCTGCGATTCTGCATTCACCGTTACCTTCTTTCCTGCAATATCATAGTTGCTGCCATAGATATAGATACCTGTGGTCTTGAGATTATTGTAGAGCGGAAGAGTCTGGTAAAGTTTGTCGGTGATGTGGAGGAACACATTCTTTGGAATACCGCCATAGTTGGCATTGAAGTTCTTGTCGTTCCACTGGAAACGCTGACCGCTGGTGCGCTCACGATAGTTCCAGGAGTTATCCACACGTACGGCTATGACGTTTTCACCTTTTATAATATAAGGTGTCAGGTCGAATCCGCTTGCCATCACACCATTCTCGGTATATCCCACTTTCTTGCCATTGAGCCAGATGTCGGCACCGAAGCGCACGCCCTCAAACTCGATGAAATACTTGCGGTCGCCCACTTCTTGGATATGGAAGTGCTTGCGATACCACATGATGGTGTCGCTGAGGTGTTCGATAGAAACCTTGAACGCTTCTTTCTCGTTAAAGGCACGAGGCAGCGTAATCTGTTTCCAACCGGCATCCTTGTAGTTTGCCAGTTCTGCTCCCTGGAAGTCGCCCACCTTGAGCAACCATCCCCCATTAAAATTGAGCTTTGTCCTTTCTACTGCATACATCTGGCATAGCGAGATGAAAGCGAGTAGAAGCAGAAATAGTCTTTTTCTCATTCGATTTTGTTTTGATTGTTTTGTTGCGTTATTATTCTAATTTTGTTGCAAAGTTACGAAAAGATGTATATTTCTTATGGATTTTTGTACGATTTCATGTTCTTTTGTTCGAGTTTCTACTATTTCCGTTTTATAAAATTGAAAGTGTCTACTGAAATCAGAAAAACAGAAAATGTTATGCCAAATGTCATAGCTCAAATATCAAAAGAATAGGTTGGGTATGGAGCGAAATGAGTATTTTTGCAGCAGAAATTTTAAACAAGCTAATAACAAGAATAATATGAATAGTGTTTTAGAAGGTCGTCCTGCCTTGAAAAAGGAGGTCGAGAAGATTGCTGAAGTTGCCGGTTATCTCTGGCAGAATGGTTGGGCTGAGCGTAATGGTGGTAACATCACTGTAAACGTTACCGACTTGGTTGATGACGAAATCAAGGCTTTGCCAGCTATCAGCGAAGTAAAGCAGATTGGTACAGCATTGCCTGCATTGAAGGGCTGCTACTTCTTCTGCAAGGGTACAGGTAAGCGTATGCGCGACTTGGCTCGCTGGCCTATGGAGAACGGTTCTATCATCCGCATCCTCGACGATTGCGCCAGCTATGTTATCATCGCAAATAATCCTGTAATGCCAACATCTGAGTTGCCTAGTCACTTGAGCGTTCATGCCCGTCTCATCGAGAAGGGTTCCAACTATAAGGCTACTGTTCATACTCACCCTATCGAGCTTATCGCCATGAGCCACAACAAGAAGTTCATGGGCAAGGACGTGTTGAGCAACCTGCTCTGGAGCATGATTCCAGAGACCAAGGCTTTCTGTCCACTCGGTTTGGGTATCGTTCCTTATCAGTTGCCAGGCAGTTTGAAACTTGCTGAGGAGACCTTGAAGGAGTTGGAGGATTATGATGTAGTGATGTGGGAGAAGCATGGTGTCTTTGCCAAGGGCTTGGACGTGATGGATGCCTTCGACCAGATTGACGTACTCTCTAAGAGCGCCAAGATTTACATCGATTCCAAGTGCATGGGATTCGAGCCTGATGGTATGAGCCAGGAGGAAATGGCTGAGATGACCAAGGCATTTAATTTGCCAAGATAATATAGGCTTTAGATAAAGAAATAAGTTTTAAAGATTGTTTTCTATAAGAATTTTTGGTTTAGATAATTAAGTTTAGTAAAAAGACCCCGAGCATTGTGAAATACTCGGGGTTCCTTTTTTGTTATATAAGTTGTGGCAAGAAGCTTGAGATAATCAAGACGATGATGCCGACAATTAATACGGAGATGGTCTTCTTTGAGCAGCCTTTCCATTCCTTTAGGATGATGCCCCATACATTCGAGAATACTACGTTGAGCGCCATCAGAATGCAGAACGATAGGGTCATGAGGGTAGGAGATTCGGTGAGGAACCCCTTGCCCAGTGACAGTCCGAAGAACTGGCTGTACCACAAGGCACCAGCCAAGGCACAATAGAGAATGTTATTGCTCCAAACCTCCTGGTTCTTGTAATCGCTCCAAGTATGATTCTTGGTGTTCTGATAGAAACAGTAGATGGCATTGGTGATGAAACCACCTAGGGTAACCAGGAAGGTGGCTGGCAAGGTCTTGTACATATCAGGAGTGAAACTGCCGAAATGGATATCGGAACCGAAGGCGAGACCCACATTGAAGCAGCCGCTCATGAAACCAGCCAGCAAGGCGATGGCAAGTCCCTTAGGGAAGTTGAAGTCCTTTACTGCCGCCTTCTTCTCTTCTTCTGAGAGCGATGCCGCCTTCATGCTACCTGCCACACCGATGATGGCGATACCGAGAAGAGTGACTACCACGCCGAGAATTACGCTGAAGGTAAGCGATGAGAGGGCGTCCATCTCCGGGAAGAAGATGTTGAGCAATACAGGTCCCATGATGGTGCCGAGACCTGCACAGGTTCCCAAGGCGATGCTCTGTCCCAATGCTACTCCCAGATAGCGCATGGAAAGACCGAAGGTCAGTCCGCCTACGCCCCAGAGTACACCGAAGAGCATGGTCATTGCTACGTTGAAGCCATAACCGTCGAATAATTCAAAGAAGGAATGGCCGCTTGGAACAGCGAGCATTGCGCCTAAGAAAGGCAAAATAAGCCATGCGAACACACCCTGAACTACCCAGTAGGATTCCCAACTCCAATCCTTAATCTTGTTGATTGGAACGTAACAGCTGGACTGGCAGAATGCGCCGATGGCTATGATTAAAAGTCCTATTAATATTTCCATATTGTTTAGTAATTAAGTGAAGAGCGATTTTGAGTGAAGAACGAAGAGTGAAGAGTGAAGAATTCATGTGTTTTTTTAGCCATAAGACTATTGAATTCTTCGTTCTTCGTTCTTCGTTCTTCACTCTTCACTTAAATCGTTCTTAAACTCGCTTTGCGAGTACCTCAGCCTCGTACTTCTCGATGTCTGCGATGTACTCTTCGCCAACAGGGATGTTGTTCTTCAAGTTGAAGTAATCATATACTGCACCGAATGGCAATGTCTTCTCTTCTTCGAGGAGAGCCAGGCGCTGGAAGAGCTTGCCCTCGTCCTCGTACTTGCGGAGGGTATCAAGTGGCTCAAGGAATGCCTGCAACAATGACTTCTGGGCAGCACGAACACCGATGATGTAAGCACCGATGCGGTTGATAGAACCGTCGAAGTAGTCGAGACCGATGTGAGCACGGTCGAGTGCGTTGGCACGAACCAACTCTGAGAAGAGGTTGCGTGTGTTGTCATCGAAGAGGGTTACGTGGTCTGAATCCCAGTGCATTGGGCGAGATACGTGGAGCATCAGCTCAGGAACGAAGAGCAGGAGTGCAGAAACTGCATCAGATACGTTCTCTGTTGGCTCATAGTGACCTGTATCGAGAGTGTACATCACGTTGTTCTTAGCGCAGTAGCCAGCGTAGAAGTCGTGAGAACCTACGGTGTAAGCCTCCAAGCCAATACCGAAGAGCTTAGCTTCGAGACAAGACTTCATGTTAGGCAACTCCTCTGCTAAGATCTCATCGAGAGAGTTCTTCAAAATCTCACGATAGCGTCCCTTCTCTACAGTGATGTCCTTAGAACCATCGTGTACCCAGATGTTCATGATACATGGGTCGTTCTGGAACTTACCCATAGCGTCTGCAATGCGGCGGCAACGCTTGGTGTGCTCAATCCAGAACTCGCGGATAGCTGGGTCAGGATTTGACAATGAGAGGCTGCCACTCTTAGGGTGAGAGAAAGAAGTAGAGTTGAAGTCGAGCTTCATGTTCTGCTCCTTAGCCCACTGCATCCAGCCTGTAAACTGGTCTACGGTTACCTCGTTACGGTCAATCTGCTTGCCACCGAACTCACCGTAAATCTCATGAAGGTTGAGACGGAAAGTACCAGCCAGGAGAGAGTTCACCTTCTCGATGTCCTGACGGAGTTCGTCGATGTTGCGAGCCTTGCCAGGATAGTTACCAGTGCTCTGGATACCACCAGAAGCAGCCTCACCGCGCTCGAAGCCAACTACATCGTCAGCCTGCCAGCAGTGCAGAGAGATAGGAGTTTTCTCCAAAGTCTCAATAGCCTTGTCTGTATCTACACCCAGAGCTGCATAGCGCTCCTTTGCAATCTCGTAATTCTTTAAAATCAAATCTGCTTTCATTGTTTTTATGTATTTTGTTATTATTGTTTATTTTTACCTTTTTACCCTTTTACTTTTTTACCTTTAAAAACTTCTCGTAAGCCGCATCCCATGCTTCCTTGTTCTGTGGCTCGAATGTCTTAAGCTCCAGCGAGTTGGCGATAATCTGGCGCATTTCCCAAATATCCTTTACCAAGCCCGATGCCTTTGCCTGGAGCATGATGTTGCCGATGGCGGTGCCTTCCTGAGGACCTGCCAATACGGTTACACCACAACTGTTGGCAGTAAACTGGTTGAGATATTGGTTGAGCGAACCTCCACCGATGATGTGGAGCACATTGAGGTCGATGTCGGCGAAATCCTTGAGCCATGTGAATACCTGGCGATAGCGGAGGGCAAGACTCTCGAAGATGCAGCGGCAGAATTCGCCATAGCTCTGAGGAACATGCTGACTGGTCTTTTCGCAATACTGCTTGATGGCTTCTACCATGCTCGATGGGTTGGCAAAACAGGTATCATCCGGGTTGATGATGCTTTGGAAGGCTGGCTGCTTCATGGCTTCAGCTATAAGTTCTGCATGACCCAGGCAAGTCATATCTTTCTGGTTGGCAGCAGCCTCGTCTTTCCATTCCTTGCGGCAACGCTCGTAAATCCACATGCCGCAGATGTTCTTCAGGAATCGGGTAGTGCCCTCAATGCCGCCCTCGTTGGTGAAGTTGAGCTCATAGCTCTTCTCGTTGATGATGGCGTTCTTGGTCTCGATGCCCATCAGGCTCCAGGTTCCTGAACTCAAATAGGCAAACTCCTCGTTCTTGGCAGGAACGGCTGCTACGGCACTGGCTGTATCATGACCTGCTACTGCGATGACGGGAACGGCATTCAGTCCTGTTATCTTCTGTACCTCTTCGGTCAGTGTGCCGATGATGGTAGCAGGATGGGTCATCTTGCCAAACTGTTCTCTCTTCAATCCGATACTTTCCACGAGGTCGATGTCGAAATCGCCGGTCATCGGATTCAGAATCTGAGAAGTAGATGCTACGGTATATTCGCAGATGGCGTTGCCGGTGAGCATATAGCTCAGTGCATCAGGGATGAAGAGAATCTTGTCGGCATTCTCCAGAGCCACGTTTCCTGCCTTGCGCATGGCATACATCTGGAACAATGAGTTGAAATTCATAAACTGGATGCCGGTCTTTTCGTAAACCTTCTCCTTGCTGATTTTCTCATCAAAGTATTTCTCCATGATGCCCATGGTATGAGGGTCGCGATACGCCATCGGGTTGCGTAGGATATCTCCGTTCTTGTCTACATATACAAAGTCGCATCCCCAGGTATCAATACCGATGCTCTGGATGTGGATGCCACGCTGTGCTACGAGTTTCAATCCTTTGATAATCTCAAAGTAGAGGGCGTAGATATCCCAATAGAAGTGACCGCCTGTTTCGATCAGGTTGTTGTCGAAACGGGTCAGCTCCTCTAAGTCAAACTTGCCGTCTGACAAGCTTCCTACTATGGTTCTTCCGCTGGTAGCACCTAAGTCTACCGCGAAGAAGTATTTCTTTTGTTCCATTATGAATTTTGTCTTTAAGTTGCTGTTATTTGTTCACGTTTGCAAAGGTAGACCAAAAAAGGGATATGGAACAAGAGAAATTGATTTTAGAGCCTTATTTTTTGACTATCTCGTCATATTTCTGAAATCTGATGGCTTCATGCCCGTCTGAATTTTGAATTTGGCAGAGAAATAGTCAGGCGATTCGAAATTGAGCCGGTATGCAATCTCCTTGATGCTCTCGTCGGTGGTAGACAGCAGTTCTTTGGCTCTCTGCAGTTTCAGATTCTGCTGATAGAGGGCGGGAGCGAATCCGGTATGCTCCTTGAAGAGCTTGCGGAAAGAAGAGTAGCTGATGCCCAGTTCCTGCGCAATCTCCTGGATGGTGAGCGTATCTTCAAGCGATTCTCGGATACGCAAACGGGCTTTATTGATCATGTCAACATGCTTGGTATCCTTGCTCAACACGATATTTCTCTCCAGAGAATACATTTTGCCTATCAGATGGTTTACGATACCCGCCATAGTCTGTTGTGCAAAAGCAACCTCTTCCTGTGCGGTTTTGTAAGCCTCTTCGTAGAGAGCGATAATCTCGTTACTGTAGCCTACATGGTAGATTGGCTTTTCAGGAGAAAGAAACCCTGCTTTCACGCGGTCGTCGATGTTCTTGCCCTTGAAGCCGATCCAATAGCTTTTCCAACCCTTGGTGCCTGATGGATGATAGCTATGCCATTCACCGGGAAAGAGCAGGAAGATGTCTCCAGCCTTGATCTTTGTTTCCGGGAGATGGGCAGAACAGAACACTCCTTCACCTTCTGGCTGGTAAAGCAGTTGGTATTCATCGAGGGTTCTTCCCTTCTGGAGATCGAAGTAATATCCATCGGCATGACCCTTGGTAGGATATTCTTCTCCCGGGGCGATTTCTTCCCGTCCCACGGTGCTGATGGTGAGACCCCATTCGGCGTCTCTTTCTGTTGCTAAAAGGTATTTACTGGTTTGCATAATGCATTGTTTTGTTTCTGGATTTTGCCTCCTGGCTCATCTTCTGGTGCTATTGCTTCCAGAGCCATTTAGCTTATTCATCGGCAAAATTACGCAAAAAAATCCACTATACCTTATTATATATGCAAAAAAGTATGTACTTTGTGCTGAAATGTATAAAAAAACAAATATTCGGATAATAATAATGATACTTGAACGATTTTATTATATGAAAAACAAGGTTATTTGATAGTTTTGCAGCAGAAATCCTTTTAGAATAGGATTTGCAACTAACAAAGCGAGATCATCAATCGCAAAGCAAGATAATTGAAATCCTAAAAAACAACATTATTCTAAAGCTGGAAACAAGATGGTCGAACCGAAAAAAATAAAATCTTAACGTCATAATAAACAAAATGAATAACAAGCTATTTATGAAAAGTTCGGCAGTGCCTGCAACTTTGTTTTGCACGGCATTGATGCTTGCCCCTCTTTGCGGAGGCGCAGGTTCTGCTAAAGCGACTACGGCTATAGCTCAGCAAACAGGTATCGTAAAAGGTACAGTGGTTGATGCCAATGGTGAAGCCGTTATTGGAGCTAGTGTTATCATCGAGGGACAGAAAGTTACCCAGGGTACAGTAACAGACTTTGATGGTAACTTCTCTCTCAACGTGAAGCCAGGTGCCAAGTTAAAGATCAGTTACATTGGATTCGTATCCCAGACTGTGGTTGCCAAAAACGGCATGCAGGTGGTCTTGAAAGAAGAGGCTACTTCCCTCAAGGCTGTAGAAGTGGTTGCCTATGGTGTACAGAAGAAGGTTACTGTTACCGGTGCCCTCTCCAGCGTGAAGAGCGAAGACCTGGTCCGTACCCCTGTTGGTAATGTCAACAATGTGCTCGGTGGTCAGCTTTCGGGTGTTACCACCGTACAGTATTCCGGTGAGCCGGGTTCAGATGCTGCGAGCGTATTTGTTCGTGGTAAGGCATCTTTCAATGGTGCCGACCCTTTGGTTCAGGTGGATGGTGTAGAGCGAAGCATGAGCGATGTGGATCCTGAGGAAATCGAGAGCATCACCGTTTTTGAAGGATGCTTCTGCCACAGCCGTATTCGGTGTGCGTGGTGCCAACGGTGTGATCCTGATTACCACCAAGCGTGGTCAGGAGGGTAAGACCAAGATCAGCGGTTCTACTTCATGGGGAATCCTGACTCCTACCAAGATGGTAGAGCAGGCAAACAGCTACGAGTATGCTACCTTCCATAATATGATGCGCCAGAATTCGCATGGCAAGAATGGTGATCCGTTGAGTCCTCAGTTCTCTGATGTCGTTATCCAGAAGTTCAAGGATGGAAGTGATCCTGTCCGTTTCCCTAGCACCTTGTGGGCTGAATACATTATGAAGGATGCTACTATGCAGAGTAAACACAATCTGAATATCAGCGGTGGTACAAAGACGGCACGCTACTTCATCAATGTTGGTTACTATACTCAGGGTGGTCTGTTCAAGGAGTTTGGTCAGGATTACGATTTCGGTTATCAGTATAACAGTTTCAACTACCGTGCCAACCTCGACCTGGATGTCACCAAGACAACCACCATCTCCTTCAATCTGGCAGGTAAGGTAGATAATGCCAACAAGCCATATTCTGGTCAGGGATCATCTGGTCTGATCAACGAGGCTTATCAGGCTACTCCATTCTCCAGTCCTGGTATCATCAATGGCAGATACATCGCTACCGAGACCCGGTATGAGGATTGCGGTACCGACCAGCTTCCTTTCGTGGGGGGGAGCGGTATTACCTATTTCGGCAATAATGCTGTGAATGGCGGTTTCATGAAGACTACCAACAACAAGCTGCAGTTCGACCTCCAGTTGAAGCAGAAGCTCGATATGATTACCAAGGGTCTCTCTTTCAAGATGAAGGCTTCCTACAATGGTGCCTACGCCATCAATAAGAATGCATACGCCAAGAAGGCTACCTATACCCCTGTACTCCAGGACGACGGTACCTATAAATATAAGAAATATGGTAACGAAGAGCAGTTGAAGTATGAAGAGAAGACCGGTCGCAGCCGTTACTGGTATTTTGAGGCAGGTCTCAACTACAACCGTTCCTTCGGTTTGAACAATGTGGGTGCCATCCTGCTCTACAATCAGGACAGCAGCTATTATCCGAGCACCTATACCAATGTGCCTCACCGCCAGGTAGGTCTGGTAGGTCGTGTTACCTACGACTGGAACAACCGCTATATGGCAGAGTTCAATGTGGGTTACAATGGTTCCGAGAACTTTGCTCCGGGCAAGCGTTACGGTACTTTCCCGGCTATGTCTGTGGGTTGGATAGTGAGCGATGAACCATTCTTCAAGCCGCTTACCAAGGTAGTAAGCTTCCTGAAGCTCCGTGCCAGCTACGGTCTGGTAGGTAATGCCAATCTGAACGGCAACCGCTTTATGTACACCGCCGATCCTTTTGCTATCAACAATAATGGTGTTTCTACCCGTGATGGATACGGATACATCTTCGGTGTCAACAATACCACCGTATGGAAGGGAGCCTACGAGATGGCGCGCCACAATGCCGACATCACCTGGGAGCACGCCTATAAGCAGGACTATGGTATCGACATCAACTTCCTGAAGGATAAGCTCCGTGGTAACTTCGATTACTACTACGAGCACCGTACCGACATCATGATGATTGACAACAATGTACCTACCATCATCGGTTTCAAGATGCCTTACACCAACGATGGTGAGGTGAACAGCTGGGGATGGGAAGCATCCCTGAAGTGGCAGGACAAGATAGGCAAGAACTTCAGATATTGGGCAGGTGTCAACCTCTCTTACAACCAGAATGAGCTGATCAACAATGGTGAGGCTCTGCAGCCAGAGGCTTATCAGATGGCAAAGAACCATCGTCTGGGTGCCCGCAGCATGTATCAGTTCTGGCGTTATTACGACGAGCAGACACCGGCACTCTATGAGAAGACTTTCGGCGAGAAATTCCCTACCCAGCTGGTAGAGAACATCCAGCCTGGTGATGCTGTGTATGTGGATTTGAACCACGATGGAAAGATAGACAACAACGATAAGACCCGCGACCTGGGCTATACCGATGATCCAGAGTATATGGTTGGTCTGAACCTAGGATTCAGCTACAAGGGTTGGTCTGTCAATACCCAGTGGACGGGTGCCTGGAACGTAAGCCGTATGCTGGATGGTGTGTTCCGCATGCCATTCTACAACAAGACCTCTCACGAGATGGGTGGACTCCTGAAGTATGTGGTAGAGAACAGCTGGACAGCCGATAATCCATCCCAGAGTGCGAAGTATCCACGTGCATCATGGGATGCCTGGGACAACAACTACGCCACTTCTACCCTCTATGAGAAGGATGCGAAGTATCTGCGCCTGAAGACCCTGCAGATTTCCTACGATTTCAACGCTCCGTTCATGAAGCGCATGGGTATGAATCAGCTGCAGCTGGCATTCAGCGGTTACAACCTCCTTACCTTCACTCCTTATATCTGGGGTGATCCTGAGGCACGTGCTACCACGGCACCATCCTATCCATTGCAGCGTACTTACATGCTGTCTTTGAAGGTGGGCTTCTAATATATTCTAATTTCCGCAACACTATATATAAATAAGGTAAATACAATGAAACTTAACAATATATTCAGAGGAATCGTTCTTACAGCCGTTATCGGTTCTGCGGTGACGGGGTGTACTGAGCAGATCAAGTTTGGAGATTCCTTCATAGAAAAGACTCCGGGTGGCGATGTTACCATTGATACCATCTTCAATAGTGCAGAATATACCCAGCAGTTCTTGACCAGTATTTATAAGAATCAGTACTACGGTCTGCCTTTCAAGCCGGGTGACGGCAACTCCCACAGTTACTTCAGTGGTCAGATTGAGGCGATGTCAGACTGCTGGCACAATCCTACATCGTCAGTTGCTATCTATAATCTGGTGTATGGTGATTACATGACAGCAGCCAGCAGCAATTCCATCTATGGTTTTGACAAGGAGAATATCTGGGAGATGGTGCATGCCTGCTACCTCCTTATAGAGAATATCGACCGTGTGCCTGATATGGATGAGGCTACCAAAAAGCAGTATGTGGCTGAGGCGAAGTGCCTGATTGCATCTTCCTACTTCAACCTCTTCCGCATGTACGGCGGTCTGCCTCTGGTTACTCACTCATACGATGTAAATGGAGATAAGCTGGATGCGCCACGTGCTTCGGTAGAGAAGACACTCAATTTCATCCTCAAGCTGTATGATGAGGCTATCAATTCCGGAGCCCTTCCTTTTGCTTATTCTGATGATGATGTCACTACCATGAAGGCACACTGGGACCAAGGCGGCTGCCATGGCGATGAAGTGCCGTGTACTGCAGTTTGCTGCTTCTCCATTGTTCAACGACGACCAGCCATATTACAGCGGCAAGTATTCCATGGAGAATGTGAGTCAGGACAGTCTGGCTTGGATGGGTGGCAAGAAGCCTGAGTTGTGGCAGCAGTGCAAGAAGGCATGTGAAGACTTCTTCAATGAGAATGCCAACAACGGCAATCCTTACCATCTCGTAGAGCCTACAGCCCAGACTACCGAGGCTTATCGCTTTGCCTATCGCTTTGCGTATATCAGCCAGGCTAGTCCGGAGGTCATCTTCGAGACCCGCGTTACTGACAACAACCACAACTCCAAGTATTGCTGGGCGGCACGTCAGTATATGCGTACCCTCGACCGCCAGGCTTATTGTCCTACCCAGGAGTTCGTAGAGATGTTCCCTTGGGCTGATGGCAAGCCATTCAACTGGGAGGAGACCGAGAAGGCTGGCGAATTGGACCACATGTTCATCAAGGGTGACAGAAAGGTAGGCAAGCAGGAACTGCAGAATGTGAAATACACCCGCGACCCTCGTCTTTATGAAACTGTAAGTGTGAACGGACAGCGCGACAAAGTGAATGTGGGCGACGGCAAGTCGACCGGTCAGAATGTAGAGTTGTATGTGGGTGGTACCAATGCCGGTACAGGTCCAGACAATTGTGTGGGCGCTTTTGCTACAGGCTATTTCCACAACAAGTACATTGCCGACGGAATCACCGGTTCTGCCTACGAGCGCGAGAAGCCACACTGGGTAGAGATGCGTCTTTCCGACCTCTATCTCATCTATGCCGAGGCTCTGCTTCAGGCAGACGGCAACAATGTCAAGGCTTTGGAATACATCGACAAGATTCGTGCCCGTGTAGGTTTGAAGGGACTTGCGGAATGCAACCCATCAGAGAATCTTACCACCAACAAGGATAATCTCCTGGAAGAGTTGCTGCGCGAGCGTGCCTGCGAGCTGGGATTTGAGAACACCCGCTTCTTCGATATGAAGCGCTATAAGAGAGCCGACCTGTTCAGCCGCACTCTCCATCGTCTGGTCATCTACCGCCAGGTGAAGGATGATGCTACGGGTGAATGGAAGACCTCTACCAACAAGTGGTATAATGGCGACAGAACCAACAAGACGCTGAACAAGGACAATGATGCCTGGTACGAGCCATCTCATTTTGAGTATAAGCGCCTGCCTATCACCACGGGAGCCCGTGCATGGTGGAATGGATTCGATGTAAAATGGTACCTGTTCCCATTCCCACAGACCGAGGTATTGAAGGGTTATCTCGTTCAGAACCCAGGCTGGTAATCCCGCCGGAGGTTATCTCTTGAGTAAAGGTTACTTGATTAAAGTTACAGATTAAAAAAGTAAATTCGATGAAAAATAATAAGAATGCTGTACTGATGGCGATGGCTCTCCTGAGTCTGCCAGTTTCAGCACAAGTCAAAATAGATTCCATTGCTCCTCATCGCTATGCGGCTCAGAGCATCGATGTGGGCGCCAATGTGAACTTCTCCCGCGAGCAGTCAACTTCAGCAGTGTCTGTCATCACCAGCGAGAGTACCAACAAGCGCAGCGCCAAGAATATCGGCAACTCTATCCTGGGACAGGGTTCCGGTCTGATCTCGCTGCAGAATTCCGGCAATTATGCCGGCATCAATCCTACCTTCTACATCCGCGGCATGCAGAGTCTGGATGGCAACACCCCTCTCTTCGTGGTAGATGGTATTGAGCGTGATATCCAGTATATCTCTGCCGAGGAAGTGGAGAGCGTATCCGTATTGAAGGATGCTGCTGCCACCGCACTCTATGGCTACAAGGGTGCCAACGGCGTAGTGCTCATCACTACCAAGCGCGGTAAGTTCAATTCCAAGGAAATCAAGGTGAATCTGGATCATGCCATCAACTTCATGGCCCACAAGCCTAAGTTCGTGGATGCGCAGACCTATGCCAAGGCGATGAACGAGGCTTATGCCAACGATGGCTTCGAGAACCCTAGATATACCCAGGAAGAGGTGGATGCCTTCGGATCAGGCAAATATCCTTATCTCTATCCTAACGTCAACTGGGTGGATGAAACCTTCCGCAACCACAGCGTTACCAATATGCTCAACGCTTCGTTTACGGGCGGTGGCGAGAAGTTCAAGTACTATGCCTTGCTCGACCTGCAGTATGACAACGGTTTCGTGAAGAATCCGGATACCCACGAGGGATATTCTACCAATAATAAATATGTGAAGGGTAACCTGCGCATGAATATGGATATGATTCTCTCTAAGAATACTACCATGAAGGTGAACCTCCTGGGTGTGCTCGCTGAGTCGAATGCTCCGGGCAATTCTGCCAAGTTGTGGGATATGGTCTATAGCCTGCCTTCTGCAGCCTTCGCCGTGAAGGGCGAGGATGGCAAGTGGGGTGGTAACTCTACCTGGGCGGGTACCGTTAACCCTGTGGCACAGTCGCAGGATGCCGGTTACTCCAGAAATCACAACCGTGGTATCTATACCGACCTCACCATCCGTCAGGAGCTCCCTGCGGTATTGAAGGGTCTGGCTGTTCAGGGCCGCATCGCTTACGACCATTTCTCCAACATCTACGAGAATTACAGTAAGACATACGTATATGGAAGTCCTACGGTAGCCGACTGGCTGGATGGCGAACCTCAGTTGGGCAAGGCATTCACGGGTGGTTCTGAGAGCGATCTCGGTGCCTCTATTTCCACTAACAGCTTCACCCGCCGTTTACATGCCGATGCCAGTGCCGACTATCAGAATACCTTCGGTGCCCACAGCATCTACAGCCAGTTGAAGTACGATTATGAGTTCAGCGATGAGTATGCCATCAACAGTACGCTCTATCGCCAGAACATCAGCTGGTACACCCACTATGGTCTGCTCAATCGCTACTTCCTCGACCTTGCCCTGGTAGAATCCGGTTCCAACCGTCTGGCTCCTGGCAGCAAGTGGGCGTTGTCGCCTACGGTATCAGCAGCCTGGGTACTCTCCAAGGAGAACTTCATGAAGAATCTCAACTGGGTAGATTTCCTCAAGCTCCGTGCTTCCTACGGCATTATCCAGACCGACATCCTGCCTGAGAGCGGATGGATGTACTATATGCAGCAGTATCAGACTACCGGTGGTACCTATCCATTCAACAGCGGTTTCCAGAGCGACTTCGGCAGAACCTATCTTGATGCCATTGCCACTTCCGGTCTGACCCGTGAGAAGGCAGCCAAGTTTAATGCCGGTGTAGATGCTACCCTCTTCGGTGGTCTCGATTTCAGCTTCGATGGTTTCTACCAGCGCCGTTCCAACATCTGGGTATCTACCGCAGGTAAGTATTCTTCAGAGCTGGGTGTGGATGCTCCATACGAGGGCGATGGTATCGTGGATAGCTGGGGTTGGGAGGCAAGTCTCGACTACAACAAGCAGATTGGCGACGTGAAGTTCAACATCGGTGCCAACATCGATTACTATCGCAGCCAGATCAAGGAGCAGGATGAGGCTCCTAAGCTCTATCCTAACCTGGTAAGCACCGGCCATCGCGTAAGCCAGCTCTTCGGCTACAAGGCTATCGGCTTCTTCAAGGACCAGGCAGACATCGATGCTTCCAAGCCACAGCTTCTGGGCAGCACTCCTCGTCCGGGCGACATCAAGTATGAGGATGTGAACGGTGACGGACAGATTGATACCAACGACAAGACTGCCATCGGATATTCTACCGTGGCTCCTGAAATTTACTACAATATCCATTTGGGAGTAGAGTGGAAGGGACTGGGCGTAGATGCGATGTTCCAGGGCACAGGCCGTTATAGCGGCGTGCTTTCTACCAAGAGTATGTACAAGCCGCTGGTGGGCAATACCACCATCTCTCAGTACTACTACGACAACCGCTGGACTCCTGAGACAGCCAGCACAGCCAAGTTCCCGGCGCTGAGCTCAACCAGCAATGCCAACAACTACAATACAAACACCCTCTGGATGTTTGACCGCTCATTCTTCAAGCTTCGCAACATCGAGGTTTATTACAACTTCCCTAAGGCGTTGCTCGCCAAGACCAAGCTCCTGAATGCAGCCAAGTTGTATGTACGTGGTGTAGATTTGTTTAGCTTCGACCATCTCGATGAGTCAGATCCTGAGGTATTCGGTGCAACCAATCCTCTGAATCGCAGCATCGTGGCTGGTTTGTCAGTAACATTCTAATTATCTTAAAGTAGAACAATAATGAAAACAAATAAATTAGTATATGGTCTGTTCGGACTCATGGCGCTGGCATCTTGCAGCGATAAGATGGATTACAGCGAGACGGTAGTCAAGGATAAGGATTATGTGATTCAGACCTTTGAGAAGGTGGGTGGTTTCATGACCGATATCTACAATTATGCAGACTATGATTATGGTCAGAACTTTGGTGGAGGCATGCTTGCCTCTGCCACCGACGAGAGTGTTTACTCCGTGAGCGGTACCAGCATCGAGACCTTCTATAACGGCAGCTGGAGCCCATCCAACGCCCAGGGCTCGCTCTGGAGCAATATGTATAAGGGCATCAAGACCTGCAATGTAGTATTGAAGGATTTCCAGGACTTGAAGTTCGAGGATTTTGAACTCAATGCCGACTATCAGCAGCAGATGTACCGTTACGAGAACTACAAGTGGGAGGCCCGCTTCTGGCGTGCTTACTTCTATTTCAATCTCGTTCGCCAGTATGGTGGTGTGCCAATCATCGCCCCTGAGATGGCGGCAGCTGATGTCAACAATCAGCCTCGCAAGTCATCTGATGAGGTGTTCCAGTACATCTTCGATGAATGTGACGCCGTAAAGGACAACATCATCAAGGATTACTCTGACCTGGGAAGCATGGCATTGAGTACAGCCGAGGATGGACGTGCCAATAACCTGGCTGTTCTTGCCCTCAAGGCTCGTGCTGCGCTCTATTGGGCAAGTCCGCTCTTCAATCCTTCAGGTGATAAGGAGCGTTACCACAAGGCAGCTCTCTATACCAAGGATTTGCTGGATGCCTGCCAGGCAAGAGGCATGAAGCTCACTGCCAAGTATGCTGATCTCTGGTCAACCAATAATTATAAGGATGCTGACAAGAAGTGTGAGATTATCTTCGGTCGCCGTATCTATGGTACCAAGATTTCTTCTACCGATCCATCTGATAATATGGTAGAGAGCTACAACTATCCATTCGGTATCGATATGGCAAAGGCTAGTTATTCAGCTTCCGGTAGAAACTGCCCATCCCAGAACCTGGTGGATGCCTACGAGATGAAGGCTACGGGTAAGGGTATCAACGAGGCTGGCAGCGGTTATGATGAGCAGAATCCATACGCTGGCCGTGACCCTCGCTTCGAGCTGACCATCGCCAAGAATGGTGATTTGTGGCCTACTGCAGCCAACTATAAGAAGGCTAAGCTGCAGACCTATTATGGCGGCGTGAATGCCGAGCCATTGGTGGGTGCTACTCCTACGGGCTACTATCTGAAGAAGTTGCTGCATGGTGATATCGACCTTACTTCAAAGACCAAGAAGCAGGGCGACTATCATACTTGGGTTACCTATCGTCTGGGTGAGTTCTATCTCAACTATGCTGAGGCTGCATTCAAGTATCTGGGCAGCGCCACTGCTACGAGTGCCGATCTCCCTATGTCGGCAGACGAGGCTGTAGATAAGATTCGCAAGCGTGCCGGTATGCCTGATTTCCCTACTTCGTTGAGCAATGAGGAGTGGTGGAGCAAGTATCAGAACGAGCGTATGGTAGAGTTGGCTTTCGAGGGTCATCGCTTCTGGGATGTACGCCGATGGAAGGAGGCAGACAAGTTCTTCAAGAACATTCAGGAGATGAAAATTACCAGGAACGATGACGGTTCCTTCACCTATACCCGTGAAACCGTACAGCGCCAGTGGGATGACAAGATGTATCTCTTCCCTATTCCTAACGACGTGATGCTGAAGCACGAGAAATATGGTCAGAAGTGGGAGCAGAATCCTGGCTGGTAACAAAAACAATTATAATATACTATTGGCTAAGGCGTAAAAACCTTAGCCGATAACTTAAACAGTAACGATTATGAAAGTATATAGTTTTTTTGAAAAATATGTATTAGTCCTTTTGGGCATCCTTGTTTTCGCCTCTTGCTCTGACGATGATAATGCTGGCGTGATGAGCAGCAAGGTGATGCTGAACCAAGAGTTGGTTGCTTCCAATTATAGTTTTATTTGGAATGGTGTTACCTCTCCTCGCAAGGATGACGTCAAGGCTAAGTTTGAGGCGGTAGAAGGAGATTCTACCAAGATGAAGATGACCATCTCTGGTATCGTTCCTTCATCTGATGATGACATTCAGTTGGTTGTGGATGTTCTTCCACAGGCTGATGAAATCCAGTATCAGGGAAAGGTCGAGAATTCCGATTACGACATGACCGTGAGTGGTGTCTATTTCCCATCGAGATCTAGTGTAGGTCATTACTTCAAACTGAAGGTGGTATATAATGTTGTTAAAGAAGCTTTGCTAAAACAACCCTTTACTTTTAATTTCAAAAAAGTTTGTACTGCTGTAAAGAGTGGCGATGCAAGATTTATGACAATTGACGGCGTGGAATATGCTTATTCACAACTTGCAGAAAGTACATTGTCTGGTATGTCAAATCTTTATGCAAAGACAGATTCTGTAGCAAAGTTGACTTTCTCTAATGATGGCAAGTTGACAATAGATATGTTGAGCAATAATAAAGGTGAAACTGTGTCTTCTAATCTAATGACGATAAAGTATTGGCTTACGAATCAAAGTCATGACATGATTCTGGAATTTACGAAAGCGCAGGCAGAGTCTTTTACTGCTAAGTTCTTGAATGTGGGTACTCCAGATGTTGAAAGGCTGTTCACTAAATATAAATCAGAAGATAAGTATATATTGAGAGCTGCTTACGATGTAGATGGTAAGTTGGCTATTATGTTGAATAGTCCATATAATGCAAATGCGATGGATTTGTATGTTAGAGGAAAGTTCGCAGATGTTAAAGATGAATTACTTAAAAAACAAACTTTGGTATTCTTGGACATATTGAAAGAATATCCAAATGTTTGGGGATTGTATTTCGTTTCTGAATAAATAATATGGCATGCTTGTTTTTTGAAACGGGCATGCCCTTTAAAAAAGAGAATCAAATGAGAATGTTTAAATATTATCTATTGTTTTTGATTTTCCTTTCATCTTGTAGTGTTGACAATATTGTTGATCATCAGACTTTGTCTTTTGAAAAGTGTGACTCAACAAATGGCAAAGTTGCATATCCCAATAGATGGAATAATTTAACAAGAAGTTCTGTTGTCACGTCAAGCTGGGAAAAATGGGAAACTGTGCAATTGGCTTCTGGTAGTTATGTTCATACTCCATGGAATAAGAAAATCACTTCTGGTACTATACCTTATGAAATCCGTACCGATATTCTTCCGAGTGATGGATGGGATTTAATAGCTCATACGGTGAATGGATATGGAGAAAATGGTATGAATTATTTGATTTTTCATAATCATTATACAGGAATACTAAAGATATTTTATTATTTAGAGCCAAATAGCTCAAATTTACAAAATACAGCAATATGGAAGCTTCATTTTGAAAATCCACAATCTTTTTTGGCGTTTACGAGTGAGTATGCTCGCCTTTCTTCAGATAAGTCAGTAAGAGACATTTATTTGAGCAATATTACAAAGGATGATTCTAAAGGATATACTGTTGGGTGGAATTGTTTTCAAGTAGAATTAGCTTATGATCCCGATTTTTCAGAAGGAAGTTTGCAGATTATTCCAATGTCAATGACAACTTCTTCTATTAAATTCACAGGAAATTTTGACTCCAAAACAGATGGTACAATAATTTCAACCACAACATCAAATCCATTGAATGGAGTCGTAAAAGGTGTAGCAAGCTTAGTGGGAGCCAAAGCTGAAGATTGGGTTTCTGATCAAGTAAAGAAAGCTAAGTTTGGAAATAAAATAATAAAGGCTTTGAGTAGTGGTGCTAATTCTTTGGTTACATCTGGTGTAGGAGCAGCTTTAGGCTCTTTCATAGGTGTATTTTCTAAGACTACTCAAACTACTCAAACGGTTCAACTAAATACTGTTGGTTCTGTGGAATTAGATGGCGAGTTGAAAACTTTGCAAACAGGATTGATTGTGCCTTTATCTATGTCTATATCTGTGAAAAATGTTGGGCGATTAGGAGTTTGGTGCCTTACAAAGAAGCCTGCTGTTCTTGTAAATCCTTATGTGGTTTTAGAAAAGCAAAATATTGAGACTCCATTTTGGTTCGATTATAGGATGTATGCTAGTACTGATTGGGACAATAGAGAGTATGTTGTCTTTAATCCTGATTTGGTTTCTAGGTTAGGTGGTTCTAATCCTGCTCAGGTTTGGATGGATACTCAAATAGGAGGTCCAAGGCAGTATTATGCTTTTGGTACAAAATATACAGATCATCAATTGGTTAGGTTTGTAACATTAGGAAATCGACTCTATGGTTCAACGTATGAAATGGGGGCATCTTATTACAGGGTAACTTTGCCATTTTGGGATGAAGAAGGCAATGTTATAGAGGATATGGATATTTCACAAGCTCCAATTGAAACTTATATACCAACTACGCCTGATGGTCTTCCTGGAGCTCGTTCAGAGTTTGATACATTTTCAGATTTCATTTCTCTGTTTAACATAAAGATAAATACAAAAGAAGGTAACACGGTTTCTTTATATCACAAGTTTGTTCCTTATTTAAAATGGGATTATTCTCGTTTTGATGACCACCTGTATTTAGAAGAATATCCTAATGTTCCTATCGTAAAAAAATAATGTTTTTTGAAAAGGTGTTTATAAGAAGGCTAAGCTGCAGACCTATTATGGCGGCGTGAATGCCGAGCCATTGGTGGGTGCTACTCCTACGGGCTACTATCTGAAGAAGTTGCTGCATGGTGATATCGACCTTACTTCAAAGACCA
>ENA-OQKQ01000181-OQKQ01000181.1-human-gut-metagenome-genome-assembly--contig:-NODE-181-length-24644-cov-3.477342_pt1 | contig 24644 bp, 23 predicted proteins | sample MGYA00242651_ERZ504803 | MGnify/ENA primary metagenome ERZ504803 (study PRJEB26092, sample SAMD00036380) | human gut metagenome | host: Homo sapiens | study: EMG produced TPA metagenomics assembly of...
GTTCGCTCAGCACGCAATCGCTTGCGTCCTGTGTGAATTACTTTTGGAATTGTTTTTAGTGTTTTTCCAAACACTTAAAAGGTTCCTTACAAGTTTTTCGATATTGTTCAATTTTCAAGGTCCTGTGTGCCTCAGCCTTGCGGCTGAAAGCTTATTTATTTTATCACTTTCGTGATAAGTTGTCAAGCACTTTTTTGAATTATTTTTGAGTTTCTTGTCGAAGCTCATCGATTCTTCACGTTAGGACGTTCCTTCTGAAGTGTTTCATTCTGTCGGATGTCCGCCTGACAGTAATGTATTTTAGCACAGCCTTTTGCAAAAAGCAAGCATTTTCTTCATATTTTTCGCAAAAATCCGGCTTTTGGCTTTTTGCCCAGTTTTTTCCTTTTAATCTGGAAAGTATGACATCTAATCTTCTAAAAGTCGGCGGCGCAGCTGCACCAGTATCTTGCGTTCCCGCCGGGAGATCTGCACCTGTGTGGTATGCAGCACCTTTGCAGTTTCACTCTGGGTCTTGTTGCCATAAAACCGCAGGCGGATCAATTGCCTGTCCTGTTCCGGCAAAGCGTGAAGCACCTCTTCCAGACTGATACGTTCTGCCAATGCTTCTTCCGGGGATTCTACTGGAATATCCATCTGCCGGTCCTCTTCTTCATTTTCCGGGGTCAGGCTCATGGCAGGCTGTGCCGCCTGAATGGCAAGTGTGATGTTCTCTGTAGGTTCATTCAATTCTTCCGCCAGCTGAGAAAGGGTCGGCTCCGTACCGCACACTTTCATGTGATGCTCCCGTGCCGCCTGTACGCGCATCCCCAATTCTTTTAAGGAACGGCTCACCTTGACTGTGCCGCTGTCACGGAACAGCTTTTTGATCTCGCCTAAAATTACCGGCACTGCATAGGTAGAAAAGCATACGCCGCGGCTCTCATCAAAATTATCGCAGGCTTTTACAAGTCCCATGCATCCGGCACTGTACAGGTCATCGTACTCTATGCCCCGCCCGCGGAAGCGCCCGGCGCAGGCGTGCACCAGCCCTAGATTCTGCTCAATGAATGCGTCCCGCCGGGTCTTATCCGATACCATGCTCCTGCCTGCCTTTCCTGTTATGTATCATTCTCTCTGGGCCAGACGCTTGATGAGCAGCACCTTTGTACCCTTGCCGGGCTTTGAGATGACCTTGACCTTATCCATAAAGCTCTGCATCACCGCAAAGCCCAGCCCGGAGCGTTCCTCCGGGTTTCCGGTGGTGAACAGCGGTTCCATGGCCTGCGGGATATCCGGGATGCCGATGCCCTTATCTGCCACCGTGATGTGCACCTCCCGCCCGGGATAGACTGCAATGCTCATGGCCACCGGCCCGATGTGGTCCGGGTAGGCATGGACGATGCAGTTAGTCACCGCCTCAGACACTGCCGTTTTGATATCGGCCAGCTGCGGCACGGTGGGGTCGTACCGGGCAAGAAAGGCCGCTGCTGCGCCCCGGGCGTAGCTTTCGTTCACGCTGAGGGAATCAAACTGGATCTTTGTTGTGTTTTCCGCTTTCATGGTTTATTCCTCCTTCTGTCCTGCATCCGTGCAGGGGATGCGCGCCAGCTGCAGTACCTTTTCCAGCTGGGACGGTGTGTGCTGCACCCGCAGTGCCGTGCCCAGTGTGCGGGCAATGCGCTGCCGCCCCAGGATCAGCCCTACACCGGATGAATCCATAAATCCGACCCCGCCAAAATCCAGGATCATGGTCTGCGGGGCACGGCTGACCAGTGCATCATCCAGCTGGATGCGCAGGCTTTGCGCCGCATCGTGATCGATCTCGCCCGCAAGGTAGGCATAAAGCACATCGCCCGCCGGGCTGAAGCTTACCGTTGCCATGGTTTGTCCATCTCCTTTGCCAAAATAAAAAGATCCCGTACACATGGTTTCAGTGTACGGGATCTTTCGTTTATTTTTAGGGAAGCGTGTCGGCTCAGCTGTTCACCAGCAGTTCGGCCGCTTCCAGCGCGGCAGCTTCACCGCCGCAGACCAGCAGGCCGCGGCGGGTGTTGGCATGAGCCAACTCCACAGCTTCGGCAATGCTGGTGCACATCTCGGCATCAAAATGATACTTTGCCTTTTCGGTCAAACGGGCCGTCATCTCGTCATCGCCGCCTGCCGGGGTGACAAGATACACCTTATCAAAGGGGTTCTCACTCATGCCGGGCATGGTGGACTTATCCTTTTTCTGCTCTTCAGGGGTCAGGCCGGTCTCCAGTGCGGAGAAGAACGCTTCGGCTCCCTCCTCCTCTGCCAGACCGATGATGGCGCTCATATGGCGCACCTTGGCCATGTTGAGCACACGCAGCAAGGCTGCTGCCTGCTGCGGGGTGCGGCAGGCATCCAGAATGATGAGTGGGCGCTGCGAGATGACCCGGATGCTGCTGCGGTTCTCCACCGCAGCCAGACCTTCCAGAATGGCATCGTCGGTAATATCAAAGCCCTTGCGGCACAGCGCCAGCGAAAGCTCCACAGCCATGGCAGCGCTGCCCGCCGCATGACGGCCCAGAAAAGCCAGCGGCACGGTATATCCGCCGTAGTCCACCTTGCTGGCAAACTTTTCTGCCTCCAGAAAGGTGATATCCTCCGGGTCCGGCACCACCAGCTCGCAGCCGCACTTGCCTGCGGCCACGATCAGCTCGCTGAGCACAGACTTGGGCTGCTCCGGCGCGGTGACGCAGATGCTTTCCTTGCGCATGACACCTGCTGCCAGAGCCGCAAGGCGCTCCACCGAGCGGCTCACACCGTCCGGGCCGACCGAGGTGACGGCGCACACCGGCATGCCGGGCAGCGCTTCCGCAAGGCCCGCATCCGGCAGTTCCACCACGGCCAGCGTGCAGCCCGCTGCGCCAAAGCAGTTGGCCGCTGCGGCCAGCTCCGCTGCATCCTGCGGCAGGGCCTCGGCGGCGGAAAGAGCTTCTGCCGTCAAGGCCAGCAGGCCCTCGTCCACCGGGGCATCATCGATGCAGATGCGCTCCGACAGCGGGCGGCACCCGGCATGGTACAGGCCGGCATGGACTCCCCTGTGCGTGCAGGATGGCCGCCAGCAGACGGGCCGTCACGGTCTTGCCTGCCGTGCCTGCCACGCCCACGAACTGCACCTTCTGCACCGGCGCGGTGAACGCGGTGCGCAGCTGTTCGGTGGAGGCAAAGCCGTCCGGCAGGGCGGCAAAATACTGATTTGCCTGTTCGATGGTCATTGGTTACTCCTTATTACGATGGTTGAACAACAATCTGCACAGCGCCATGAGCACCAGCGCCGTAAGGATGCCCGCCAGAACACCGGCTGAATCCAGCCACACATCGGTGACCTGACTGCTGCGTCCGGGCGAAAAGATCTGGATGGTCTCATCGGTCAGCGCAGTGAGCACGCCGCCCAGCATGGGCACGCTGATGTGCCAGATATACTGCCGGGTATACACCCGCATACACAGCATGAGCAGAAAGCCCTCCAGCATATACTCGCAGAAGTGTGCCAGCTTGCGCACGATGTGGTCGGTCAGGCGCTGGGCAAGGGCCGGATGGCCCAGACGGCGCAGAGCCGCCTGCAGCAGAGTGAGCACCCGGCTGCTGGACACAGTAGACACCGAGGCGATCTTCATGGAATTGGAAAAGATGAACGCGATGCAGCCGATGAGAGCAAGGGTAAAGATCACCCGCCCTGCGGTCACCCACGGCGAAGTGCGCTGTGCGCTGCTGTTATATTCCCCGCTCAAATCAGACCAGAGCCTTGATGCTCTGCTCGATGTTGGCCAGCTTATCCTGGCTCTTGGCGTACTTATTGCGGATATCCTCCACCAGTGCCGCCGGGGCGCGCTCCACGAACTTGGGGTTGTTCAGCTGGTTTGCGAACATGGCCATTTCCTTTTCGGCCTTGGCCTTTTCCTTGTTCAGGCGGGCCAGTTCCTTGTCGCGGTCGATCAGCTCCATCATGGGGATGAAGCCGCGGGCGGCGTGGGTGGACACCTGCACCATGCCGTCGGTGCTGCCCTCGTACTTCTCGGTAAAGGTCACGTCGGTGGCAAAGGCGAACTTTGCCAGATAGACCTGTGCCTTCTGGAAGGGTGCTGCGTCGGCGGTCTCGATGATCATGCTGGTCTTTTTGGCGGGGTGGACATTCATCTCGGTGCGCATGGTACGCACGGCCTTGATGTAGTCCATGACCTTTTCAAAGGCTTCCTCTTCGTCGGCCCAGTTGTGAGCTTCGTCAAAGGTGGGCCAGCTCTGGGTCATGATGGTCTCGGCAGAGCCGGGCAGAGCCTGATACAGCTCCTCGGTGATGAAGGGCATGAAGGGATGCAGCAGCTTGAGGGCCTTGTCCAGCACATACACCAGCACACGGCGGGCGGTGTCGGCCTGCTCGGCATCGCCGGAGTTCAGGCGGGGCTTTGCGATCTCGATGAACCAGTCACAGTAGACATCCCAGATAAAGCTGTTGATCTTGGCGGCGGCCAGACCCATCTCGTAGTGGTCGAGGTTGTCGGTCATGGCACCGGCCACCTGATTCAGCTTGGTGAGCACCCACTTGTCGCTCATGTCCAGCTTGTCCTCACTGGGCAGACCCGGGGTAAAGTCCTCGGGCAGGTTCATCAGCACAAAGCGGGTAGCATTCCACAGCTTATTGGCAAAGTTGCGGGCAGCCTCCACCTTCTTTTCGATATAACGCATGTCGTTGCCCGGGGTGGAGCCATCCACCAGCATAAAGCGCAGGGCATCTGCACCGTACTGGGCAATGACTTCCAGCGGGTCGATGCCGTTGCCCAGACTCTTGGACATCTTGCGGCCCTGACTGTCGCGCACGATACCGTGGATGCAGACCCGTAGTCCCTGAGGTGCCTTGCCGGTGTAGGCCAGACCGGAGAAGATCATGCGGCTGACCCAGAAGCCAATGATGTCGTAGCCGGTAACAAGGGTGTTGGTGGGGTAGAAATACTTGAGGTCTTCGCTCTCTTCATTGGGCCAGCCCAGCGTGCTGAAGGGCCACAGAGCGGAGGAGAACCAGGTATCCAGCGTATCGGGGTCCTGCGTGAGCTTTGCGCTGCCGCACTTGGGGCAGGCGCAGGGAGCAGACTTTGCCACCACGGTTTCGCCGCAGTCGTCGCAGTACCATGCCGGGATCTGATGGCCCCACCACAGCTGACGGCTGATGCACCAGTCGCGGGTGTTCTTCATCCAGTTCATATAGTTCTTGGTGAAGCGCTCGGGCACAAACTTGATCTCGCCCTTTTCCACGCTCTCGATGGCGGGCTTTGCCAGCGGCTCCATCTTGACGAACCACTGCTTGGACACCATGGGCTCGATGGTGGAGTGGCAGCGGTAGCAGGTGCCCACCTCGTGCTTGAGGGGCTCGATCTCCTTCAGGAAGCCGCCTGCTTCCAGATCGGCCAGAATGGCCTTGCGGGCCTCGAGGGTGGTCATGCCGGCGTACTTGCCGCAGTCCAGCACCTCCGGCTCATTGATGGCGTTCTTGCCGGCGGCGAACAGGGCATCGGCAGCAGCCTTGTCGGCAGCACCGGTCATGTGGCCGTCGTAGGTGAACACGCGCACGATGGGCAGGTCGTGGCGCAGACCCACTTCAAAGTCGTTAGGGTCGTGGGCGGGGGTGATCTTGACCACACCGGTGCCCTTGGTCATGTCGGCGTGCTCGTCGCACACAATGGGGATCTCCTTGTTCAGCAGGGGCAGCACCACATGGCAGCCGTGCAGATGGGCATAGCGGGGGTCATCGCCGTTGATGGCAACAGCGGTATCGCCCAGCATGGTCTCGGGACGGGTAGTAGCCAGCTCCAGCATCTCGCCGGTCTCCTTGACCGGGTACAGCAGGTGCCAGAAGCTGCCGTCCTTCTCCTCGTACTCCACCTCGGCATCAGAAATGGAGGTGTTGCAGTGGGGGCACCAGTTGACCATGCGGTTGCCGCGGTAGATCAGGCCCTTGTCGTACAGGCGCACGAACACTTCCTTGACAGCCTCGGAGCAGCCCTCGTCCATAGTAAAGCGCTCACGATCCCAGTCGCAGCTGCTGCCCAGCTTCTTCAGCTGGCTGACGATGCGGTTGCCGTACTTGGTCTTCCATGCCCATGCACGGTCCAGAAAACCATCGCGGCCCACCATCTCCTTGGTCAGGCCCTCGGCACGCATGGCCTCCACCACCTTGGCTTCGGTAGCGATGGATGCATGGTCGGTACCGGGCACCCACAGGGCAGCATAGCCCTGCATCCGCTTGGTGCGGATGAGGATGTCCTGCATGGTGTTATCCACCGCATGGCCCATGTGCAGCTGACCGGTGACGTTCGGGGGCGGCATGACGATGGTGTAGGGTTTCTTGTCGGGGTCTGCCTTCGTGTGGAAGTAGCCGCCGTCCAGCCAGAACTGGTAGATGCGGTCTTCCACCTGGCTGGGATCGTACTGTTTTGCAAGTTCTTTCATAGGGTCCTCCCAGTAAAAAATGATGAAGTGGGACGAAAAAAGCCGTCCCACGGAACGTTCCATGGGACGGCTGTAATAACCGCGGTACCACCCAAATTGCGCAGAGCATCCTGCGCCCCTTGATGCCCCGGTAACGTGGGACAGCTCCGAGAGCGGCTTGCTCTTCAGCTCACCACTCCTGCTCCAAAGTGACAGCACACCGCCCGACCGTACCGGATTCGCAGCATTCTCCGGCTCTCTGAACGGCAAATGCAGTGCACACTCTTCTTCAACGCATTTATAAAAAGAATATAGCGTTTTTTGTGCGATTTGTCAATTACTTTTTCTTCAAAAGAATTTATCCCACTGCATCTTACGGTTTGGGCCTTATTCGTGAAAACGCGTTTGGAGTGGCCCGCAGGCCACGACAAACGCAAATATAAAAAATATTTTTTCCGCTATCAATGGCCAGAGCAAACGCATCGGCCATTTTCAATCCGCGATCCCTTCATCCTTCAGCCTTGCAATGAGCCGCTCCATCAGAGCGATGCGGTTGAAGGGGGTCATCAGGTAAAAGCCGTCTGCATAGGGCGCTGCGGCCTGCGCGGCCTTCACCGAGACTTCCAACCCCAGCTCTTCGCCCTGCGCACGGTCCAGCCCGGCAAAACGCTCGATGATCTCAGCATCCACATGGATGCCGTTGACCTCGTTCTCCATAAAGATGGCGTTGCGCTGGCTCACCACCGGCATGATGCCGGCCAGAATTTTCGCCTTTTCGCCCAGCGTTTCGCGGGTCTTTTTCAGGTTCACCACCGCCTGTGCGGAGAGCACCGGCTGGGTAAGGAAGCCGCTCATGCCATTTTGCAGCTTTTCCTGTGCGCGGCGCAGCTCCACATCAAAGTTGCGGGCGTTCAGGTTCAGCGCACCGAACACGGTGAGGGGCGAGGGCATCTCCCGGCCCTCCCCTGCCAGCGAGACGATGTACTGCGCCAGCTTGCGGGAGTTGAACTGGTACACGTTTTTCACCTCGTCCCGCTCCGCGGTGGGGATGGGGTCGCCGGTGATGGCCAGCACCTCCCGCACACCCTCGGCGTACAGGCCCAGCAGCAGGGCCTTGGTGGCGTTCAGATTGCGGTCGCGGCAGGTCATGTGGGGCAGCACGTTCAGCCCCAGCTCCCGGTGCACCCGGCAGGCCACCAGCGAAGAATCCATCCGTGCCCGGGCAATGGGACAGTCCGCAATGGTCAAAAGGTCTGCACCAGCAGCCTGCAGGCGGCGTGCACCGTCCAGATAGCCGGTCAGGTCGGCATCCTTGGGGCTGTCCAGCTCAATGGCGATCACCTTTTTGCCCGTGTTCAGCTTGCGCAGAAAGGCATCGTCTTTTTCCACCTCCGGCTTTGCGGCAGTGGAGACTGCTGCTGCCGGGGCTGCAGGCAGTGTTTCCGGCAAGGCATCCAGTGCCGCACGCAGGGCCGCAATGTGGGCAGGCGTAGTGCCGCAGCAGCCGCCCAGAATGCGCACACCCTCGGCAGCAAGGCGGGCCAGCTCCCGTGCAAAATATTCCGGCCTGCCCTGATACTGCACCCGGGTGCGTGTGACCACCGGGTAGCCCGCGTTGGGCATCACTGCAAGCGGCAGCTTTGTCTCGCCAAGCTGCTGCACCAGCGCACGCATGGCACCGGGAGCAGAAACGCAGTTCAGGCCCACAGCATCCACTGCACCGCAGGCAGTCATGCTGCGCACAAGCTCTGCGCAGTGACGGCCCTCGCGGGTGTAGCCGTCCGGCAGCACTGCAAAGGACACCAGCACAAAGGCATCCGGCACGGTCTCCTTGATTTTTTTTGCCGCTTCGGCCACACCGGCATCGCTGCTCAGCGTCTCAAACAAAAGTTCTTTGCACCCAATGCGGCAAACCGCTCGGCAAGGGCCGTATAGATCTGTGCCGCCGGGAGTGCCTCGGTGTCCGGGGCCGGGCCAAGATCGGCAAACACGGCAGCGCTGGTCTTTGCAGCGGCCTGTGCAGCCAGTTTCCAGCCTTCGTCCGCCATGGCCTCCCACATGGGGTTCTGCGCTGCTGCCATGCGCGGCAGGCCGAAGGTGTTGGTCTTGATAGCATCGGCACCCGCTTCCAGATACGCGCGGTGCACGGTCAAAATGCCGTCCGGGTCCAGCAGGTTTGCCTGCTCACATTCCTGCCCGGGCTTTGCCTTATAATATGTACCCATGCCGCCATCGAACAGCAGCGGGCGCTTTTTTAAAATTTCACGCACATCCTTCATGAGGGAGTTCTCCTTTTTCCTACAAAAACGCTTGGCTTTCAGTTTAATGCACAAATGCCGTCCGGTCAAGCGTTTTTTCACGGCGGCGCTTGCAGGAACGCAAAATTTGTGCTATCCTATGCATACTTTATAAAGTGGGGAGGTGTGTGCCATGCGCCATGCCGGAACGCAAACGCTTGAGACCGACCGGCTTTTCCTGCGCCAGCTTCTACCCGAGGATGCCGAGCAGATGTATACGAACTGGGCATCCGACCCGGAAGTGCCCCGCTTTCTGCGGTGGGAGCCGCACAAAAACGCGCTGGAGACCGTAGGTCTGCTGGCGGCATGGGCCACCCTTTACCCGAACCCGGACTACTACCAGTGGGCCATTGTGGAAAAGGCTTCCGGGCAGGTGTTTGGCAGCATCAGCATCTTCAATGCTCTGCTCGGTGACCCGGCACAGAAAGCGCTCTGGCCGCAGCAGGACTGCACAGACGGCATCTGGGAAGCAGGCTACTGCATCGGGAAGCACTGGTGGAACCATGGTTTTGCAACCGAAGCTTTAAAAGCAGCAGTAACCTACTGGTTTGAGAATACAGACGGCGGCTGGCTCACCTGCTGCCACGCAAAAGAGAACCCTGCCAGCGGCCGGGTGATGGAAAAAGCAGGCTTTCTCTACCACCACGATGCCATTGATCATAAATTTGACGGCACACCGGTGGAGTGCAGAAGCTATCTGCTGACAAGAGAACGATATAACAGAAAGGACTTACTTTGAGCGAACTTTACGATATTTTGGTAGAAACACCCCCGACGAAGGTCATTCTGCTGGCGCTGGATCAGGGCCTGTGGGACTGCGAGCGCAGCCTTGCAGAGCTTTCCGCCCTGTGCGAAGCAAACCACATGGAAGCCGTGGCACAGGTGACCCAGAAGCGCCAGACCCCGGAGACCGGCATCGTGCTGGGCAGCGGCAAGCTGGAGGAAGCATCCCTTGCCGCCGAAACGCTGGGCGCGGAATGCGCCGTATTTGACGGTGAACTGACCGGCAGCCAGATCCGCAACATCTCCAATGCGCTGGGCGGACTGGAAGTGATCGACCGCACCATGCTGATCCTTGAAATTTTCCGCAGCCGCGCCGTCACCAACGAGGGCAAGCTGCAGACCGAACTGGCCCTTCTGCGCTACCGCCTGCCCCGTCTGCAGGGCATGGGCGAAGCGCTCAGTCGTCAGGGCGGCGGTGGCGGCGGCGGCGGTGGTGCCCGCCGCGGTGCCGGTGAGACCAAGCTGGAACTGGACCGCCGCCATGTGCATGCCCGCATCGATGCGCTGGCTGAAAAGCTGGCCGAAATGGAAAAGCGCCGGGGCGAGAGCCGCAAGGCCCGTGCCAAGACCGGGATGCCGGTGGTCAGCCTTGTAGGCTATACCAACGTGGGCAAATCCAGCCTGATGAATGCTCTGTGCGGCCCCAGCGTAGCGGAAGCGGACATGCTGTTCGCCACACTGGACCCCACCAGCCGCAAGCTGATACTGCCCAGCGGCATGGCGGTGCTGCTGGTGGACACGGTGGGCTTTGTGTCCCGCCTGCCCCACAATCTGGTGGAAGCCTTCAAGTCCACGCTGGAAGAAGCGGCATGGTCGGACGTGATCATCCGTGTGGCAGACGCAGGCGATGAGCAGCGGGAAGAGCAGCTGGCCGTCACGGACGAGGTTCTGGACGGGCTGGACTGTGCGGACATCCCCCGCCTGACCGTCTACAACAAGTGCGATAAGCCGGGTGCCATGAGCTTTGACCCGGACATCCTGCTCACCAGTGCCAAGACCGGCTACGGTCTGGACACCCTGCTGGCAAAGCTGGACGAGGTGCTCAGCGACCGGGTGCACACCTTAAAGGTGCTGCTGCCCTACGATAAACTGGGCCTTGCCGCCCCCATGCGGGAGCGCGGCAGCGTGCAGGTGGAGGAATACCGGGAGGACGGGCTGTATCTGGAGGGCATCGTCAAGACGGAAGACCTGCACTGCTTTGAAGGGTATCTGGTCTGATAGGCGTACACGATCTAAATCGCCTCCGCTGTGCTCCGGCTATCATCAGCGGAATAATATTTTGAGATAGAACAAGCCCGGAAAGTCTGCGGACTTTCCGGGCTTGCATTTTCACGGGCGGGGTCGCAGCCGAAAGCAGCTGCTCTATGGGTCGAGTACATTGTCTGCCACTGCTTTTTTCAAAAAGAAAAAATCCCCAACAAACACAAAAACCCGCCTGGCAGCGGGCTTTTGTGTATAGAGGGGTGGGAAAGTATATAAAGTGGTGAATCTCAAATTCAAAGCGGCAGGCGCTTTCTGTTCTGCGCTGCCTTGCATGATGTATTATACCCCTTTTTATTTTCTTGTCAAACAAAATTTTCCGGTTTTGCTTTAAATTAAGTCTTTACTTTTTCGGTAAAACTTTATATAATTAACGCAAAGCAAAGCAAAAGCAAAATTTTTTGGCTTTTGTATGTTTGCACCAACAATAAAACTTTACTTTCAAAAAATTTTATACAATCCAACATATTTTCAAAAAGGAGTATTCCCCATGGATGATCTGGATCGTAAGATTCTCTCCCTGCTGGCAAAGAACGCACGGATGCCGGTCAAGGAGATCGCCGAGCAGGTATCGCTGACCAGTCCTGCTGTTTCCAGCCGCATTCACAAGCTGGAAACGGATGGCATCATCAGCGGCTACACCGTCACCCTGAACCGTCCCGCTGACCGGATGTATGTGGATGCCCTCATCAGCCTTTCGGTAGCACCTTCCAAGCAGGATGCCTTTCTGGAGCTGCTGCAAAGCAGCAAGGAAGTGCTGCAGTGCTACCACGTCACGGGTGCGTACACCTTCCTTGTCAAGGTGAGCTGCGGCAGCATGCCCCAGCTGGAACACCTGATCCTGCAGTTCCAGAAGCTGGGCACCACCAGCACCCAGATCATCCTTTCCACGCCAGTGAACCACGGCGAGCTGGATGCCCTTATGCTGTAACGCTGTTCATAAAATAGTTACGTTTGCGGTGCAATTCTGCCGGGGTGTTCTTTCGTATTATGGATAGCAGGCGCAAAACAGCACACAATAGCTTCAAAACCGCTGCGCCCGCTTTCACACGAAGATTTTCACACACGAAAGGACTTCATTTATGAAACGTATCATTGCTTCCCTGCTTGCCGGTCTGTGCCTGCTTGCTCTGGTGGGCTGCTCTGCCGGCAGCAAGGCCGACTCTGCCGCCCCGAAGGACTACTCCCAGATCATCCACGATGCCCGCACCGACGAGGACAACGAATACGATATGATCTTTACCAAAGGTGAGGACGGCAAATTCACCGCCATCGACGGCTACAGCGCCGAGTATGAGGCCGACCAGCTGAATGACGAGCTGAAAGACATCGTGTTCCCCCTGCTGGGCCTTGAGGACGGCAGCTACGAGAGCTTTGCTGCCTCTGTTTCCTCCATGATGGTGCGCAGCTACGCCGTTGCCATCGTAAAGCCAGCCGAGGGCAAGACCGATGCCGTGAAAGCCGCACTGGAAGCCTATGTGCAGAGTGAGCAGCAGTCCATGGAGCACTACCTTGAGGATCAGTATCTGGTCGCCAAGGCGGCTACCGTCACCGTAGCTCCCACCGGTGAGGTGGTTCTGGTGTGCGCCGAGGATCACGACACCATTCTTTCCAATATCGAGAAAGCCCTTGCCGCATAATTTTTGCCCTGCCGAAGCCGCATCCTGCCGGGATGCGGTTTCTTTTTGTGTGCAGATATGCTATACTGTTCCCGTGAACTTGCACTGAAATACAGGAGTATTTATGTATAAAGCGACTATCGTGATCCCGAATATCAACGGCAAGGGCTGGCTGAAGGATTCTATCGAGTCGGTCTATGCCCAGACCGAACAGAACTTCCGGCTCATTGTGGTGGACAACGGTTCCACCGACGAAAGCCTTGAGCAGGCCCGCAGCTATTGCAGCCGCGAAAATTTCACCCTCATCGAAAACGGCACCAATACCGGCTTTTCCCATGCAGTGAATCAGGGCATTGCGCTGGCGGACAGTGAATATGTGGTGCTGTTCAACAACGATGCCTTTGCCGAACCCCAGTGGCTGGAAGAGCTGATCCGCACCGCTGAGACCGACCCGAAAATCTTTGCAGTGCAGAGCCTGATGATCCGACACTTCGACCGGGAGCTGGCCGACGATGCCGGCGATTATGTCACCTGGATGGGCTTTGCCTGCAAGACCGGCGATGGCCGCCGCGCCAGCCGCTATACCCGGCAAAAGCGCATCTTCTCGGCCTGCGGCGGTGCGGCGCTCTACCGCAAGAGCATTCTGGACGAGATCGGCAATTTTGACGAGAACTTCTTTGCCTACTTTGAGGATGTGGACCTGAGCTGGCGCGCCAACAATGCAGGCTATAAAAACCTGCTCTGCCCCACCGCCAAGTGCTACCACATCTGCGGTGCCAGCACCGGCGCGGTGAAGTACAACGCCTTCAAAAGCCAGCAGAGCGGCCGCAACAGCATCCTGCTGCCCCTCAAGAACGAACCGCTGCTGATGCTGATTTTAAACTTCATCCCGCTGGCCGTGGGCTACCTGCTCAAGTGCTACAAGTTCCACAAACAGGGCTTTGGCGAGGCATGGGACAAGGGGATGCACGAAGCCTTTGCCCTGCTGAAAAGCGGCAGGCTGGGCAAGCGGCCTTTCCGCCTGAAGGATCTGCCCAACTACATCCTGATGGAGCTGTGGATGATCTGGAACATGGTGCCGTACCTGTGGTACCGGCTGGTGATCGTAAAATTTGACCTCAAATAAAAAATACCGGATACGAAGCATCTGCCTTGTATCCGGTATTTTTGTTTTTGTATTATGCCGCCGGGCTGGCTGTGCTTTCGTCCGCCTGTGCCTCGGTGCTGTCTGCGGGCTGTTCCTCCGCCTGTGTATCCACGCCCTCGTCTGCAGCGGTGCTGTCTGCCTCAGCCGAAGCAGAATCCGAACCGGCTGCTGCAAGAATGGCATCCTGCACATCGCTTTCTGCCATGGGTTCCGGCACATTCGCGGCCGGTGTGCTTTCCGTACTCTCGGCCTTGGTCTCGCTCTCGGTCAGGCCGGTGAGATACCAGCTGCCGCTCTGGCGCTCGAACAGATAATCCATGTACTTGGTGGGCGTATCCGAAGAAACATTGATGATGCTGTCGTCCGTGCTGGTGGTGGGGATATAGCCCACGGTCACATGCAGCTTGCCGCTGCGCTTGAACAGCTTGGTCACGACAGCGCGGTAGTAGCCCACCGTGCCGGTGACCGGGATCTTATAGCACTGGGTGGCATCGTCAAACTCGATGGTCATATCCTCCATCTCAAAGCTGCGGTGGGTCAGCTTGAAGCCGGGGCCAAGCAGCTTTGCAAGGTAGGCATCCACATCCAGCGAGGGCAGCAGCAGCTGTTCGGTGTCGGGGTCGGTATTGTAGTTGTCAAATCCGCCCTGCGTTTCCTGAATATTATAGATGCAGCCCCACACCGCAGCTTCGCGCAGAGTCAGGTCGTCGATGTTCTCAATGCCGTCAAATGGCATGGGGTCAAACAGCACAAGCCCTTCCAGCTTATCTTCATATTCCTGCTTTTGGGCGGTATCATCGAACAGGTTCGCCACCGCGCCCACACCGGCCCGCAGCACGGTAACAAAGCCCACGATCACCAGAATGGCAACCAGAAGGCCCAGTGCCTGCCGCCCGCGGCGGCGCTGCATCCGGGCATGTTCTTCAGGGGTAATATAATGTTTCATAGTTGTTTTATCTCCCAGGGTTCTCAAATGCTACAGTGTCCAGTATACCACATACCGGCCCATTGTGCAAAACTATGCCCGTGGTTTTTTTGTGAAAAGCGCATTCCTTATTCCCATGTCTTCCACACATCGGGCTGGTAGCCCACGGTGGCCTTGCGGCCATTGCGTACAATGGGCGTTAAAAACAGCTGCTGGTTCTCAAACAGCTTGTCCTCCTTCTGCCAGTCCACCAGTGCGTCCAGAAGTGCAAGGGTCTGCTTGTCCTTCGCATTGGGGTCCACCAGCTTTTCCCAGCCGCCAAGAGCGCGGGCCACGTTCTCGAACTCGCCGCGGCTCATCTCTTTTTCCTTGAGGTCGATCATCTGGAACTTGATGCCGCGCTCCTTGAAATAGCGCTGGGCCTTTTTGGTATCAAAGCACTTGCTTGTGCCAAAGATCTGAATATTCATGGTCTGTACCCTCCTGAATTTTTATTGTACCACATCCTGTGCCCTCTGCATAGGCATAATTCGCAGCCGGATGGGCCATACTGCCCGCAGGGCATTATCAGAAGGAGGTTTTTCTATGAACGCATATGTTGACCCTGATCTGTGCATTGGCTGCACCCAGTGCGCCGGGCTTTGCCCCGCCGTGTTCCAGATGGAAGGCACGCTGGCCGTGGCCCAGCCCGGGCCGATCCCACCGGAGGAGGTGCCGCAGGCTGTGGACGCAGCCAACGCCTGCCCGGTAAGCGCGATCCGCATCGAGGAGTAAGAGGGAAGGCCGTCAACCATGTTGGCGGCTTTCTCTCTTTTTTACGCAAAAATCCCCCGCTGGGCACGGTTTTGTGGTATAATGCAGAATGTGTAATAATGCAATGGAGGAACACGACTATGCGTTTACTGGTCATTGACGGCAACAGCATTGCCAACCGTGCTTTTTTTGGCATCAAGCTGCTGACCACCAAGGACGGACGATACACCAACGCCATCTATGGCTTTCTGAATATCCTGCTCTCCCTGCTTAAGGAGTGCGAACCCGACGAGGTGGCTGTTGCCTTTGACCTGAAGGCTCCCACCTTCCGCCACAAAATGTACGATGGCTACAAGGCCACCCGCCATGGCATGCCCGAAGAGCTGGCCCAGCAGATGCCGGTGCTCAAGGAACTTCTGGCAGACCTCGGCTACCGCACCGTCACCGCCGAAGGCTGGGAAGCGGATGATATCCTTGGCACGCTGGCCGCTGCCTGCGCCGCCCGGAAGGACGACTGCTTCCTTGCTACGGGAGACCGGGACAGCCTGCAGCTGGTCAGTGACACCACCACTGTGCTGCTTGCCGCCACTGTCATGGGACGCAGCAAGACGGTGACGATGGACGTGGACGCCATTCAGGAAAAATACGGCATCCAGCCCAGACAGCTCATTGAGGTGAAGAGCCTGATGGGCGATGCTTCGGATAATATTCCGGGCGTGAAAGGCATTGGTGAAAAGACCGCCCTGACCCTTGTGCAGAACTTTGGCACGCTGGAAGGCGTATACGAGCACATCGACGATAAGCTCATCAAGCCCAAACAGCGGGAACATTTGCTGGAATGCCGCGAGATGGCCCAGCTGAGCCACACCCTTGGCACCATCCGCACCGATGCACCCATCGACACGGCCGAGGGTACCTATGCCGTGGGCGAGGGCAACAAAGCCGAGGCCGTGCGCCTTTTGCAGGAATTGGAGATCCACTCTCTGATCCCTCGCTTTGGGCTGGACGGCATTGCACCTGCCGCCCCGGAAGAAGAGGACGGCATCGAGCTGGCTGAAGCAGAGCTGGAAGCTCTGCCGCTGACCCCTTCCGGCACCTATCTGGTGGCATCGCGCCCGGCCGTGATGGGCAAGCAGGGCACCCGCAACGTGGTGCTGCAGCCGGAGAGCTGGTACGCCGTGCAGGACTGCACCGTTTACCCGCTGGAGGATGCAGACCTTGTGCGCCTGCTGGACAACGCAGACGTAACGCTGGAAGTGTTCAACGCAGCGCCCCTCTATGCCAAGGCCATGGCCGCAGGCGGCTGGGGCAGCAGCATCGTGTGGGATGGCAAGCTTGCCGCCTACCTGCTGGACGCTTCTGCTTCCAAGTATCAGATCAGCGAGCTGACCGCCAGCTACCGCGCCGCTGCTGCCTTTACCTGTGCCGATTACCCGGATGCAGGCCGCCTTGCAGACCTGTTCTGCAAGATGAAGGCCGAGATCACCGCCTGCGGAGAGGACAGCCTTTACAATGAGATCGAGTTCCCGCTGGCACAGGTGCTGGCCGATATGACCCGCACTGGTGTGCTGGTGGACAAAGACGGCATCGAGCAGTTCGGCGTAAAGCTGCGCACTGAGCTGGAGCAGGTGCTCACCCGCATCCACATGGAGACCGGCAGCGCCAGCTTCAACCCCAACAGCCCCAAGCAGTTGGGCGAAATGCTGTTTGACACCATGGGCCTGCCCCACGGCAAAAAGACCCAGCGCGGCTGGTCCACGGATGCCGAAACACTGGAAAGCCTGCGGGATTACCCGCTGGTGGAGGACATTCTGCAGTACCGCGCCTACCAGAAGCTGAACTCCACCTACGTGGAGGGCCTTTTGAAGGTGATCGGCGAGGATGGCCGCATCCACTCCACCTTCAACCAGACCGAGGCCCGCACCGGACGGCTCTCGTCCGATAACCCCAACCTGCAGAACATCCCCATCCGCACCGAGATGGGCAGCAAGCTCCGCGCCTACTTTGTGGCAAAGCCCGGCTGCGTGCTGGTGGATGCCGATTACAGCCAGATCGAACTGCGCATCCTGGCCCATGTCACCGGCGATGCGCACATGCAGGAGGCGTTCCTCTCCGGTGCCGACATCCACCGCAGCACCGCAGCCAAGATCTACAACATCCGGCCTGAGGATGTCACGCCCCGCCTGCGCTCCAGCGCCAAGGCCATCAACTTTGGCATCATGTACGGCAAGGGCGCTTACAGCCTTGCCAAGGACATCGGCGTGAGTGTGAAGGAGGCAGATGCCTTCCTCAAGAACTATCTGGCCGCGTTCCCCAAGGTGAGCGGCTACATGGATAAGACCATCGCGGACGCCAAGGCCTGCGGCTATGTATCCACCCTGTTCGGCCGCCGCCGTGCTCTGCCGGAGCTGGCAAGCAGCAACTTCAATGTGCGTTCCAGCGGCGAACGCATGGCCCGCAACACCCCCATTCAGGGCACTGCGGCCGACGTGATCAAGCTGGCCATGGTGCGGGTATGGAAGCGGCTGCGGAACGAAAAGATGGAAAGCCGCCTGATCCTGACCGTCCACGATGAACTGATCGTGGAAGCACCGCAGGCTGAAGCCGAAAAGGCTGCGCAGATCCTGCGGGAGGAAATGGAAGGCTGCGTGCAGTATGCCGTGCCCCTGAGCACCGATGTGCACGCAGGCAAAAACTGGCTGGAGGCCCACTAAAACATGATATTTTGGGAATTGAATCCACCTGCGACGAGACCGCCGCAGCTCTGGTGGAGGATGGCCGGCACCTGCTGAGCAACGTCATTTCCACCAGCGTCAAAGAACAAGCTCTTTACGGCGGCGTTGTGCCGGAGATCGCCAGCCGCCGCCACTGCGAATTTATCAGTGCTACCGTCAAAAAAGCCCTGCTGGATGCAGGCAAGACCATCGACGATGTGGATGCCGTGGCCGTCACCTTTGCGCCGGGCCTGATCGGTGCAGTGCTGGTGGGCGTGAATTTTGCCAAGGGTCTGGCCTACTCGGCCAATAAGCCTTTGGTGCCGGTGCACCACCTGCGCGGACACATTGCCGCACTGTACCTCACCCACCCAGAGCTGAAGCCGCCCTTCCTCTGCCTTGTGGCATCCGGCGGGCACAGCCACATTGTAGAGGTGCAGGACTACACCCACTACCACATCCTCGGCCACACGGTGGACGATGCCGCCGGTGAAGCCTTTGACAAAGTGGCCCGCACGCTGGGTCTGCCCTATCCCGGCGGCCCCAGCGTGGCCAATGCCGCCAAGACCGGCAACCCCAAGGCCTACCGCTTGCCGGTGCCCCATGTGGACGGCAAGTACAACGTGAGCTTTTCCGGCCTGAAAACCGCCGTGCTCAATGAGGTGAACAAGGCCCAGATGAAGGGCGAAGAAGTGAATGTGCCCGACCTTGCCGCCAGCTTTCAGGATCGCATTGCGGGCATTCTGGCCGAAAAGCTGCTGCTGGCCGCAGCGGACACCGGCGCAAAGCAGGTGTGTCTGGCAGGCGGCGTTGCCGCCAACGGACGGCTGCGTCAGCTGGTGAACGACGGTGCCCAGAAGCTGGGTGCAAAAGTTTATCTGCCGGAGCTGAAATTCTGCGGTGACAACGGCGCTATGATCGCGGCGCAGGGGTATTACCAGTACATTGCAGGCCACACAGCGGGCCTTGAACTGAACGGTCTGCCCACTTTACCCATCGACTACGAATAAGCAGTAAAAAAAGACCTGCCTTTCCGGGATCTCCGGAAGGACAGGTCTTTTTCTTATGCAAAATATTCCTGTGCACGCTTTGCAGCGTTGTTGATGCAGGCCCGCAGCTCGTCCAGCGTATCAAACTTTTTGCTGGGGCTGAGGTAGGCGTGGAACTCCACCACCGGGTCGGTGCCGTAGAGGTCGCCGGAAAAGCCCGGGATAAAGGTCTCGCAGGTCACCTTGGTGGCATCATCATTGACGGTAGGGCGGCTGCCAAGGCCGGTGGCCGAAGGATACCACACCCCGCCAATGTGGGTGCGGGTGATATAAATGCCGCTGCGGGGCAGCTGAAAGCCCTCGGGATACAGCTGGTTGATGGTGGGCACCCCCAGCGTGTGGCCCAGACCTGCACCGTGCTGCACCTCGAACCGGATGGCGTAGGGCATCCCCAGCATGGCGTTTGCTGCCGGGATGTCGCCGCCTTCCAGCGCGGTGCGGATGCGGGTGGAAGACACCGGCTTTTCCTCAAACTGCGCCATGGGCACCACGATCACCTCCACGCCCAACGGAGCGCAGAGGGTGCGCAGCAGCTCCGGGTTGCCGGCCGCTTTGGCACCAAAGGTAAAGTTTTCGCCGCAGACCAGCGCACGGGCATTGCAGTCCCGCACGATGCCCAGCACGAACTGCTCCGGGGTCAGGCCCTTGATCTCCTCAAAGTCCGGCGTGAGGTAATACTCCACGCCAAGGCTTGCGATCAGAGCATGCTTATCCGCCGTGGAAAGCAGGCGCTTGCCCTTCATCTTATTCACCACCGGCAGCTTGAAGGTAAACACCGCCGGGGCGGCATCGTGTTCTTTGGCCCACTGCACGGCGCTTTCGATCACCGCACGGTGGCCGATGTGGATGCCGTCAAAAAAGCCCATTGCCACTGCGGTGCCTTTTTCCGGCTGCGCCAGCGGCAGCGGTGCAAATTGTGAAATGATCTGCATGGGTTTTGTTTCCTTTTTCAATTACGTTCTACGAACAGTTTTTCCACCCGCAGCACACCCTGTACGATATTGGCAAGGCCCAAAAACTGTCCGGCGGCATTGCGCACCCGGTAGCGGCCATCTGCTGCCGGATACCGGCTGGTGGGGCAGCCGTTGTACAAATGCTGTTCCACCCAAGGCTCCACCACCAGCAGCGGTAGGCTTTCAAACACGCTCTCCACCGGCAGCATCAGCGCTTCCAGTGCGTCCATGCCCTGCTCTTTTGCGGCAAGAATTTCCTCCAGCGTGTGAGCATCGGCTTCGGTGTACACGCCCGCCGAGGTGCGGCGCAGTGCGCTCATGGTGCCCTTCTGGCCCATGGCGGCGGCAATGTCTTCCAGCAATGTGCGGATATAGGTGCCCTTGGAGCACGTTACATCCAGCACATACTCATTTTCGGCAGGGCTGCCGCCGTAGGTGATGCTGCAAATTTCAATGGGGCGCGCCTTGCGCTCCACGGTCACGCCCTCACGGGCCAGCTTATACAGCGGCTGACCGTTCAGCTTGATGGCCGAGTACATGGGCGGCACCTGCATCTGCGGGCCGATGAATTGCGGCAGCACGGCCAGCAGTTCCCCTTCGCCCGCCGTGACCGGAGCCGTTTCCAGCACAGTGCCGGTCACATCGCCGGTGTCGGTGCGCGCGCCCAGTTTTAAAACCGCACGGTAGCTTTTATCGTGGTTCAGCTGCAGGTCCACTGCCTTGCTGGCACCGCCGCAGAACACCGGCAGCACGCCGGTGGCCATGGGGTCCAGCGTGCCGCTGTGGCCCAGCTTGCGGGTGCCCAGCACGCCGCGCAGCTTTGCCACCACATCAAAGCTGGTCCAGTCCATGGGCTTGTCAACGATCAGGATGCCCTGCATTTATGCTTCCTCCTGCGGTGCGTCCAGCTCGGCTTCCACCTCTGCCAGAATTGCATTTTTTGCGTTTTCCAGATTGCCCAGCAGCTCACAGCCTGCAGCGCGGCTGTGACCGCCTCCGCCCAGACGCCGGGCGATGGCGCAGGCGTCCACGCCCTTCGCGGTGCGCACGCTGATGCGGTAGCTGCCGCCGGGCTGCTGCCGCAGAGTCAGGCCCACCTTTACGCCCTCAATGCTCACAGGCAGGCTGGTCAGTTCTTCCAGATCGGCCGGGTCCACCCCGCTCTGCTCGATCTCGTCCCGGGTGAGGTAGATGAGCGCGCACCGGCCATCCAGATAGTATTCCAGATGGTTGCGGGCAATGCGCTCGGCCTCCATGCGCTCACGGGGCTTGGTATCGAACAGCAGGGTGTTCAGCTCTTCCACATGACAGCCCGCCTCAATGAGCTTTGCCGCAACGATGTGGGTGTTTGCCGTGGTGGAAGAGAACCGGAAGCAGCCGGTGTCGGTTGCAAGGCCGGTGTAAAGGCAGTCTGCAATGTGCGGCGTAATGGCAACGTCCATGGCGTTGATTACCTCGTACAGCAGCTCTGCCGCCGCTGCGGCGCTGCCATTGAGCAGGGTGAAGTCGGCATAGCCGCTGTTGCCTGCGTGGTGGTCGATGCACAGGTCCACATGGCGTGAGAACTGCGTCATACCGTTGTTTTCTCCAAACAGCTGCACGCTGGCGACATCCACCGCTACCACCGTCTGCGGCTCAAACTCACCTTTGAACATATGTGCGTTGGTAAACGCATACCGGTTGGGAATGGCATCGGAGCAAAGCACTGCCACGTTTTTATCCAGTGCTTTCAGCGCACAATACAGCGCGCTGCCGCAGCCAATGGTATCGCCATCCGGGTTTTTGTGACACAGAATCAAAATGTTGTCCGCCGTCATCAGGCGCTGGGCCATCTGCTGCACATTCAACTGTTCTGTCATTCCATGATCCATCCTTTCCGCAGGCGGAATTATTCTTCGGTCTCCTCCGGTGCGCTGGCTTCGGTGTCAGCGTCGCCGTTCACGTTCAGCGTGCGGAGCAGCTCGTTGATGTGGGCTGCATAGGCGGCACCGTCATCCTCTACGAAGATGAAGCGGGGAGCCTTGCGGATGTGCATTTTCTTGCTCACTTCAGTGCGCACATGGCCTGCCGCGCGGTTCAGTGCCTCGATGGCGGGCTTTGGGCCGTCCTCGCGGCCCATCACGCTCACATACACCTTGGCCACATCCAGATCAGGGGTCACATCCAGACGGGTGACGGTGAGCAGGCCGCCCTCCAGACGCGGGTCCTTCAGCCTGCCGATGATGGCAATGATCTCGCGCTTCATATCCTGCGCCAGACGGCCCATATTCTTCTGAGACATAGTATTTCTCCCTATAAAGAAAACCCTCTCAGCCTCGCTTCGCTCGGCAGCTCTCCCGAGGGACGAGCTTTTTGCGTGGATACGGCAAACGTTCCGTTTCTCTGCAAACCTCCCACCTCGGGGGAGGTGGCATTGCGCCAGCAATGACGGAGAGGGTTATTTCAGATCTTAATCGCGGTACTCTTCCATCTTGAAGGCTTCGTACACGTCGCCTTCCTTGACGTCGGCAAACTTTGCCAGAGTAACGCCGCATTCGTAGCCCTCGGCCACTTCCTTGACGTCGTCCTTGAAGCGCTTCAGGGATGCGATCTCGTCCTCGGTGATCACGATGCCGTCACGCACCACGCGCACCTTGCTGTCGCGGGTGATCTTGCCGCTGGTCACACGGCAGCCTGCAACGGTGCCCACATTGGAGATCCTGTACACCTGACGCACCTGCAGCTCACCCAGAGACACCTCGCGGAACTTGGGAGCCAGCATGCCCTTCATAGCGTCGGTGACATCGTTGATGGCATCATAGATGACGCGGTACATACGCATTTCCACCTTGGTGGCAGCAGCTTCTTCCTTGGCCACATTGTCCGGGCGGACGTTGAAGCCGATGATGATGGCGTTGGAGGCATCGGCCAGATCCACGTCGGACTTGCTGATAGCGCCGACACCGGCGTGGATGACCCGCACACGCACCTCGTCGTTGGAGATCTTCTCCAGACTCTGCTTGACGGCCTCGGCAGAGCCCTGCACATCGGCCTTGACCACGATGGCCAGTTCCTTCATGTCGTTCTGAGCCATCTGGCTGAACAGGTTATCCAGAGTGACCTTCTGGAAGGAGGAGAACTGCTTCTCCTTGGCGGCAGCGATGCGCTGCTCGGCCAGTTCACGGGCCAGACGCTCGTCCTCAACAGCCTCGAACAGGTCGCCTGCTTCCGGCACTGCGGTCAGGCCGGTGATCTCCACAGGGGTAGAGGGGCCGGCATCGCTCAGCAGCTGGCCCTTGTCGCTGCGCATGGTGCGCACGCGGCCCACAGCGGTACCGGCAATGATGACGTCGCCGGAGTGCAGGGTGCCGTTCTGCACCAGAATGGTGGCAATGGGGCCCTGGCCCTTGTCCAGACGGGCCTCGACGACCGCACCCTTGGCGCGGCGGTTGGGGTTTGCCTTCAGCTCCATGACCTCAGCTTCCAGAGCAATGCGCTCCAGCAGGTCGTTGATGCCCATGCCGGTCAGGGCAGACACCGGGATGCAGGCCACATCGCCGCCCCAGTCCTCGGTGATGATGCCGTACTTGGTCAGGCCTTCCATCACGCGCTCGGGGTTTGCGGTGGGCTTATCCATCTTGTTCATTGCCACGATAATCTTGACATTTGCAGCCTTGGCGTGGTTGATGGACTCGATGGTCTGGGGCATGATGCCGTCGTCGGCAGCAACCACCAGAACGGCGATATCGGTCATGTTGGCACCGCGGGCACGCATGGAGGTGAATGCCTCGTGGCCCGGCGTATCCAGGAAGGTGATCAGGCTGTCGTTGATCTTGACCTGATATGCACCAATGGCCTGGGTGATGCCGCCAGCCTCGCCTGCGGTGACATTGGTCTTGCGGATGGCATCCAGGATACTGGTCTTACCGTGGTCAACGTGGCCCATGACACAGACAACGGGGGGACGCTCCACCAGATCCTCGGCGGAATCCTCCTCCTGGGTAAACAGGCGCTCCTCAATGGTCACATGCACCTCGTGCTCGACCTTTGCGTGGAACTCCTCAGCCAGCAGGGATGCGGTATCGAAATCGATCACGTCATTGATGGCGTGCATCTCGCCCATCTGCATGAACTTGGCAATGACCTTGCCGGCCTGCTGCTTCAGGCGGGCAGCCAGCTCACCGACGGTGATCTCATCGGGGATCATCACCTTCAGCTGTGCGTTGCGGGCCTTTTCCAGCTGGATGCGCTGCAGGCGCTCGAACTCGGTCTCGCGCTTGCCCTTCTGGAACTGCTGGCGCTGGCGCTGGCCGCGCTGGGTGAACTTCTGCTTGTTGCCCTGCGGGGTGGGCTTACGGCGGTTCTCGGTGTTCTTGGTGGAAGCCAGATCATCGTAACGGGCATCGAAGCGGTCCACGTTCATATCCACAGTGCGGGTATCCACGGTGACCTGATTGTCCTCGCGGCGCACGGACACAGCCTGTGCCGGAGCAGCGGATGCCTTGGCACCGGTCTCACGAGCCAGTTCGCTGAGAGAAACGGTCTTTTCCTCGCGCTTCTTGTGCTGCTCGTTCTTCTTTTCGTTATGCTTATTGCCGTTCTTATCCTGCTGGGCAGGCTCTGCTTTTTTGGCAGCAGGCTGCTCCGGCTTCTTTTCTGCCTTGGGAGCTTCGGGCTTTTTCTCGGCCTTCTTCTCGGCCTTCTTCTCAGTGGGCTTCGGCTCTTCCTTTGCGGCC
>ENA-OQKQ01000182-OQKQ01000182.1-human-gut-metagenome-genome-assembly--contig:-NODE-182-length-24619-cov-2.384738_pt1 | contig 24619 bp, 28 predicted proteins | sample MGYA00242651_ERZ504803 | MGnify/ENA primary metagenome ERZ504803 (study PRJEB26092, sample SAMD00036380) | human gut metagenome | host: Homo sapiens | study: EMG produced TPA metagenomics assembly of...
CTGCCTTTTTGTTCTGATACTTCAACATCCGGTTCATGGCTGTGTACAATCGTAGTAACCATATCCAGCATGGAAGCTGCCTTGTTATGATCCATACTGACAGTAAGTGTCTGCTTCATCAGATTAACCTCAGATAAAGCTACTCCTTCCAGTTTCGCCGACTTCCTTTTCAATCTTTGCTGAACAATTGGGACAATCCAGTCCTTTTTAACAAATATTTTTTTAGTAACATATGAATCCGTTTGCTCTGAAACTTTAACATCTGGCTCATGACTGTGTACAATAGTCGCCACTTCATCCTGTATCTTCCCAGAAGCAGAGGTCTTCACACTTATAGTAAGTGTCTGTTTCATCAGATTGACTACTGATGATGATACATCCTCTAAATCACCGACTTCCTTTTCAATCTTTGCTGAACAGTTTGGACAATCAAGTCCTTTTAAAAGATATGTTTTAGTAGTATACGACTCTTTTTTCTCAGATACTTCAACATCCGGTTCATGGCTGTGTACAATCGTCTCAATCTGCTCAACGATTGAATTGTCGAATGTTTCAGTTTGTATTGTAAGAGTCTGTTTCATCAGATTGACAGATGATGAATTCACATTCTCTAAATCGCCAACTTCTTTTTCAATCTTTGCCGAACAATTGGGACAATCAAGTCCCTTCAGTAAAAATATTCGTTCCATTCTAACCTCCATTGTATATGTTTAGTTGCTCAATCACTCAACTTAAAAGGTAAAAATTTTAATCTCTTAAATGTTCAAAGCCTTTATCAATAATTTCCTTAACATGCTCATCTGCCAAAGAATAATACGCAATCTGAGCTTCCTTACGATATTTTACTAACTTAGCCAGACGTAGTGCCTTAAGCTGGTGCGATACTGCGGATTTCGTAACTCCAAGCAATACTGCCAGATCACAGACGCACATCTCGCTTTGTTCTAATGCATGAAGAATCTGCACCCTGGTACCATCCCCAAATAATTTAAAAAGTGAAGCAAGTTCTATATATTCCTCTTTAGACTGCATCTTCTTTTTTACATCATTTACGATGTCTTCATGGATAACGTCACAATTACAAGTGAATTGAGAATCTGCCATTATCTTCCTCCTTATGCTTTAGTTGAACAACTGCTCAACTAATTATAATATGTTATTTTTTCACTGTCAATAAATGAGTGCTAATTTTTTGTGAAGAATTTGTGAACGCTACAAGCCATGCAAAATGTTGAAAAAAGACGCCCTGCTAGTTTACTTGCAAAGGCGTCTTTTTTTGCTATTTTATAGGGCGACAGCCCTACAGCGAGGGAATTCTTTCCCGAGCTGTGCATGGCGTAACATTCTCTTTCGCACTCGATTTTCTTGATTTGACCACATTTTTACGACAAATTCTTGGAAAAAATATATTTGTCTGATTTTCTTACTACTCCTCATCTCTTTTATTATTAGATTTCAGGCATACTTGCTAATTTCTTCTATTCAGCCTTCCCCTCTGGGAAAATAATTTTAAACACAAAGAAAAAAATCACCATAGAAACTCCACCTGTGATAATTGTCACAAGCATGTTATAGACTGCCGGTGCCACATATGCAGCTGCAACTGGCATCCACAGATTATAAATCCATTACAAATCAGTGAAATTACCACCCATGCAACAAAATACCAGAATTGCCTGATATACAGGATTTCCATGGCTTTTAAAAGTAATATTTCTCTGAAGTGGAAAATTGATACACTGTGCAAGAAAATGACCCCAATTCATAACTGATAAAATAGCCAAGTCCAACCACCGATCAGTATATTTCCCGTTGCATCACGCAATACATTATACCCCAGCAAACTCCATGTAAATTTTACTCCAAACAGATTCATGGAAACCTTTGGCCACATAAATTCTGTACCAGCCAGACCAATTCCCAAAATCCCTGGTAAAAATGTAAATACAAGATACTGGAATACTGTCACGCCCATACTGAATATAACAAAATAGAATATCTGATAAAGCCATTTTGCGATAGCAGAATGTTTCTCTTCAAAACATTTCCATATATTTTTTATATGATTCATCTGCACTTCCCTCCGGCTCCTTTTAATAATTTTTCATATTTCCTATTATTTCTTCTGTTTCTGAAATATCCGCCAATTATTTTTTTACTCCAAGCATAAAGTGGCCATTTACAGCATCGACAATTCCATATACCATTTCCATACTGACTGCCCCGCCGGTCATCTTGGCAATACCTCTAAATGGCATGTTGTAAATAAATAGAATATTCAGATCTGGTTTCCCCTGTTCTTCACTCTTCTTTTTCATTTTTGTGAGACATCTATATATCAGTCTTGCAAGTCTGCTTTTTGCATAATACATCTGGCAGATTGCATCATTAATTTCCAGATTTCCACTCCATCTTCCGTTCGGTATCTCATGGCCAAGAAGTTCACAAAATTCCTCATCTGATATTTTCTGCACGATTCCTGTATAATAGTAAGGCATTTTTGCCGGATTATACGGATACCCTTTACTGTTTCCTGTTCTCTCAGTCATACCTGTTAAACGAATATCTGCAACACTGGCTCCTACCATAATCTGATAAGTTCCTGTTTCTATTTCCCACTGTCCCGTTTTTATATTCCAATAACGAAATGTCTTATCATCAAAAGGAATCCTGAGCTGTCTGCTTTCTCCTGCCTTTAAATAAACTTTTGCAAAACCTTTCAGTTCTTTTTCCGGTCGGAACACAATTGCATTAGGAAGTCCTACATACATCTGAACAACCTCTGCTCCATCTCTGTCACCTGTATTGGTAACCGAAACTTTGATTCCATCCTCTTCTATGATAAGATCAGAATATGTAAATTCCGTATAGGAAAGTCCAAAGCCAAATGGATATTGCACCCGGACTTTTGAAGTATCATAATAGCGATATCCCACATAAACACTCTCTCGGTATTCCGATGTTTTCTCATTACTTGGATAATATCGGAATGCCGGTGTCTGTTCATAAGATATGGGATATGTTTCTGCCAGTCTTCCTGATGGATTCACTTTTCCGGTCAGAATATCCAATGTTGCAGAAGCGCCTGCCTGTCCATTCAGATAGCCATGCAAAATCGCTTTGCAGCAGGTGTGCCATGGCATTTCTATCGCTGATCCAGCACTCAATATACCAATAACATTTTCATTCACCTTACTGATATCCTGCAGAAGATCGATCTGGTCCTGCGGAATACGCATATGGGTTCTGTCCAGTCCTTCTGATTCACTGATCTCATCAAGACCAAAGCAGAAAATTACAATATCCGCGTTCATAGACAAATTTAATGCAAACTTTCTATCATTCTCATCTACATCTCCATTTCTATGATAACCTCTTGTCATTCCCAAAATATTCAAATCATATTGTTGCAAAATCGATGACATGTCTTCTACTTTTGTTGGATTGACCATAGAAGATCCTGCCCCCTGATATCTGGGTGAAAAAGCAAAATCTCCAATAACAGCGATGGATTTTTTAGTATCCAGCGGAAGAATCTGTTTTTCATTTTTCAGAAGAATTCATGCTTTCTGCTGCTGCTTTCCTTGCCAGTTGATGATGTTCATTTCTGTCAAAGTTTTTATCTGAAAGCTTCTTACCTGATGTCAGTTCCATAACTGCATCCACCAGTTCTCCAACTCTTTCATCCAAATCCGCTTCCTTCAGCTTTCCATTTTGGACAGCAGCAATCACTTCTCTTGCAGAATCGTACCCACAGGACGGCATCTCCAGATTTGAACCGGCAGCAACTCCTTTCACATGGTCATTGCTTCCGCCCCAGTCTGTTACTACAATTCCATCAAATCCCCAGTCTTTGCGCAGGATGTCTGTCAAAAGATGTTTGTCCTCATTAGCATAAATCCCATTAATCTGGTTGTAACTGCTCATGATTGCTTTTGCGTGTCCTTCTTTAACAGCTATCTCAAAACCGGTCAGATAAATTTCTCTTAATGTCCGTTCATCAACAACTGCGTCCATTGCCATTCTCCGAAGTTCCTGACTGTTAACCGCCAGATGCTTCGGGCAGGCATAAACGCCTTTACTCTGTATTCCACGAATATATGACGCCGCCATCTTACCGGAAAGATATGGGTCTTCTGAAAAATATTCAAAATTTCTTCCACATAATGGGCTTCTTTTAATGTTTAATCCCGGACCAAGCAGGATATTTACATCCATACTTGCTGCTTCCTCTCCAAGAGCCTGTCCAATCTCTTCCCCCAGATCCTGATTCCAACTGTTCGCAATCGTTGCTGCTGTGGGGAAACAAGTTGCTTTCAAGGATGCATTCAGTCCCAGATGATCTCCTGCCCCTGCCTGCTTTCTGATCCCATGCGGTCCATCTGAAAGAAAGATGGACGGGATGGAAAGCCTGTCAATTTCTCTGGTCTGCCAGACAGTTTTTCCACTGAGGATCGCTGCCTTTTCTTCTATTGTCATCTTTTCAACCAATTTTTGCTGTTTCATAATTGTTTTCCATCCCACTTTCATCCTTATTCAGCATTCTTTCTTTTCTTATATCCTCTGATTACCAGTACTTCCATTCCTGCTATGAAAAGCGCTATTACAATGTCGATACCAATTCCTGCTTTTTTCCAGTTTTCCATACCTGTTTCTTCGTGTTCTCCATCATAAGCCCAACTGCTTACAACTGTATACATGACATTTTTGCAGGCATTTCTCATCTGACGTACAGATGTTGGATGTTCCGGATTGGCTACATTGTTCTCTTCTCCATTGAATGTAGACAACATTACATCTACTCCATTCGCCAAAGCTGCATCTGCATTCATAAATCCATGACCATTGTTTCGGAAGAAGTCTGTAAGCGCCATTCCCCTGAATCCCCATTCATCTCTGAGAACTGTATTCATAAGGTTACTGCATTCTCCAGTCCATTTATCTCCAAGGAAACTCCAGGAAACCATAACCGCATTTGCTCCACCTTGTTTTACAGAAATCTCGAATGGTTTCAGATAAATTTCCCGGATTGCCTGCTCATTCGACCAGACACTTACCATTTTGGCATTACCTTCATACATAGCAAAATGTTTAATGTAAGAATAAACTCCGTATTTTCTTGCTCCTTCTACTGCTTTTGCTCCCATATTTCCTGAAAGAATTCCATCTTCTGAGAAATATTCATAGTTTCTTGCACCAAATGCGGTTCTATGAGTATTCATTCCTGGTTGCATACCAGCCCTCTGCACCCATTTCCTGACTGATCTTGCCCATGCATTCACCCCAGGTTTGTGCAAGTTCCTTATTCCATGTGGAAGCAATCACAACTTCAATCGGAAATCCAATAGAACCAACCCTGTAAAGTTGTTATTAATTGCTGCTGGTCCATCGAAATCAAGTGTAGCCACTTTTCCCACAGAATCCATGGCTGCTGTCTGATAACCAGCCATTGCAATCATATTTGCCATTTCATCAACAGTAAGCTGATCCAGAAGTTTTTCCCAACGAGGATCGTCATAATCAGCATCACGCATATCAGCTAATGTAAGTCCATTATCTGCTCCCGTTGTCGGCATTACATCCTCATCATTGAGATATGTAGTCTTATCAAAGTTGCTGTTCAGATGATATTCAGAAACATATGGCTCACCCAGCTCTGCAGATGCCGGTGCTGCTGTAGCCTCTTCATAATTTGCAAAATGATCCGCACGTGACAGATATGTTATATCTCCTTTTGCATCTTCAAATACATTTACTGCAGCAGTATCATCTGATGCTCTTTTATTTTCGCCTGCATATACCACAGTGTCATCTACGGTATAAGTTTTCTGGTCTAAAACGGTATGTGAATCCCTGTTAATAGAAATCACATAATCTCCTTTTTCGAGGACATACGCTTCTGCGTCATTTTCATCATAAGATGCCATATCTTCTACATCAAATGTAACTGTGACTGTCTGAGAATCTCCTGGCTGAAGCAGGTCTGTTTTTGCAAACTCAATCAGATTTGCAGAAGCTTTCTCGATCCCGCCATTCGTATACGGTGGATTGTAATACACTTCTACTACATCTTTTCCTGCAACATCTCCTGTATTGGTTACTTCTACATCTACAGAAATCTGTCCGTCTTTTTCCTCCAGTTCACCCATTTTCTGTTCAAATTCCGTGTAACTCAGACCATATCCAAATGGATACTGTACAGTCTTGTCGTAATCAATCGCACCTTCCTGTGCAGCTGTTTCATAGTACTTGTATCCTACATAAATACCTTCCACATAATTGGTAAATGCCGGAGCATACACCTGCGCAGTTCCTGCGTTCATTCCTTCAACAGCCATATCTGCCAGATTTGTATACTCTATTTTTTCTGCATTATTCCACCACGGAGCAGTCGTCATATCATAAATAAATGTATCCGGTGTTTTTCCGGAAGGATTGACTTCACCTGAAAATACTTTACCAAGTGCATTAAATCCCACATTTCCCGTTCCGGGGCACCATACAACAGATTTAATCTGAGGATATTCATCTGCGAAACCAAGTTCAAACTGATTTGCCCCATTATAAATCACAATCACATTATCAAAGTTTGAGCAAACCATATCCACCATATCTCTCTCAGTTTGTGAAAGCTGTAAATAATGCTCTCCCTCAGGAAAATCATCATATTCATCTGAATTATTATCATATGCTGCTTTTTTTACATCCATAGGAATATCATTATGACCTTCACCTGCTTTTCTGGAAAGAACCACAACTGCCACATCAGAATACTCTTTCGCACTTTTAATAAGCTCATCATCGTAAGTATCTACAGGTGGCTCCGGTAATGTCCAGCTCTGTTTCTGGATAGACATTTCCGGATTATCTGCACCATAATTGTTATAAAAATCAACCAGTTCCTGGTTAATAGAAAATCCGGCATTTTCAAGTCCCTGATTCAGACTGACAATATCATACAGATCATTAATTCCACCGGAACCAGCTCCTCCGTAAGCCGGATTAATAGATTCCCAGCCAAAAATATTCAGTTTTTTTGTTCATTTAAAGGAAGCAAGCTTTCATTCTTCAGAAGAACAATTCCGTCTTCCATAATTTCTTCTGCCACTTCCGCAGCTTCTTCATTTGTTTCATCGCTTAAAGTTCCATTTCCCGTTGCAAGTCCAATCAACGTAGCCATTGGTCCAAAACAGATCATATTCACGCAGACAACAACTGCAAGAACCATTGCGATCGCAGCTTCCCTTCTTATCAGAAATTTTTTGTCCCTGCACATCCTGCGGCACGCGATCATAATTACGATTCCAATTACAAGTGAAGCAACAATACCGATAATATACGGTTTGCACAACTGTAATACCGCCAGGACGTCTTCCATTTCAACACTGATCATTCTCTTCTCCTCCTTTTTATCTATCCTGTAATTTCAGGAACTGTTTCCTGTTGACCTTACTATATCATATCTTTTTCATCGTGCCGGTTTTGGCACAACATGCAAAAATATGGCATGAAATGCAAAAAAACACCCAGAGCTTTACATTACTCTGGGTAAAAGAATCTTTAATTCAAACCAGTTCTGCTGTACTCCAAATACTACAGAACCATCATATTTTTCTACAGCTTTACGAATACTCTTCAATCCAAAACCATGGTTTTTACTATCCTTTTTTGTTGTTGTAATCAGATTCTCTTCATTTTTGGAAATTTCTGCTTCACAATAATTCTCTATCTTGATGAACACAAATCCTTTTTGAGCGGATACTGTCAGATGGATCAGTCTTTTTTCCGGATCTGGAATTAAAATTACATGTTCAATCGCATTATCCAAAGCATTTCCAAATATAGAACATATATCTGTTACATGCATATGATCCAATAATTTTCCATCTGCCTCACAGGTAATCTGTATATGATTTTTTCGACAATGGAAAATCTTAGCTGCCAAAATCGTATCAAGTACCTGATTCCCCGTTCTGCTTATATTCTCAAAAGCAGCGATTTCCTTTTCCATGGAATCAATCCATTTTTTCGTTTCTCTTCATCTGATTCCGCGCGAAGTCCCGTTATCTGGTGTTTCAGATCATGGTATTTCATTTGTATGAGATCCAGGCTGTCCTGATAATTTCGGTATTGATCATACTGGCTTTTCAGCATCACGTTCATTACTGAAAGTTCTTTCTCGGCAACATACTCACTGATCCTGCTCTGATAAGCATGCAGGATTGCAATTCCTCCAAAATCAATCAGGGTTCTCATAGAAAAAATATCTGCACGTTCTTTGCTTGCAAATGGTACATTTTCACTCAAAAAACTCAGATTACTGAACGCAAAGATTGTAACTGCCATGATTGCTGCTGCTACAACTTCTTTTACAGTCATCTGCTGAAGATAATCCTGTTTCAGAAAATCCCTTTCCAGATAAATATCAATAACAAAACAACCACCGAAAACTATAATCGTAATCAAAATTTCAGTCCAGAAACTTTGAATTCCTCTCGCCTGTACAATAGATACAATCTGCCACTGCAGAGAAGCAACAAACTCTGCCAACACAAATGCTCTGGCACAGCAATAGCCTGCCCCAAGAGGTTTCATGCTTCCTCCAACCATAAGAAATACATACATTATAGCAACAGCAATAATCATACAGGGAATCCATAAAACCTCTGATACATTACCTGTCGCAGCCAGAAAAGCACACTGCAATGCCAGCATAAGCAACACACCAATAAGAAAATGTGCAGATTTCATTTTTTCTCTTTTCAACATATAGAGATAAACCAGACACGCTCCCCACTCCGCAATTGCTGTATAAATTCTTGGAATATCCTGGTATAACATAACTTCCTCCGTTATCCGCCCAACAAAATTAATCCATGTTCAGATTTTGCAAAAGTTTATTCATAAATTCCTTTTTTCTAGTTCTGCTGACTGGTATATGTACACTATGAATCACACAGTCAGAACCAACAATGCCTTCTACATGATTCATGTTTACCAGATACCCTTGCGCACCGGTAGAATTATGAACTATCAATTTTTCTTCCAGTTCCTTTAACGTAACTCTGGAAACTGTAATTCCCCTCTTAAAGTATGAAAAACTGCATTTATGTCCCTGTCCTTACAATAAAATAGATATCTGCTATATCTGTTTTTACGATTCCTTCTCCAATCGTAATCATAAGAAATTCCTTTGCTTCAGAACGAATACGTCCAATTGCTTTATCCAGTTTCTGACGAAAAAGAAAAATACTCAACTGGTTTTACTACATAATCCATTGCATCAACTTCATATCCACGTACTGCATATTGGATCATATTTGTGATAAACATGATAATTACTTTCTGATCCATCTGACGGATTTTTTCTGCTGCTGTCATACCGTCCATAAACTGCATTTGGATATCCATCAGAATAATGTCAAAACCGCCACTGTAATTCTCTGTGATATCTTCTCCATCACCAAATACTGTAACCTTTATTAATCTTCCCCTTTCCGTTTGATATTTCCGGATATACTCTGTTAATTGTTTTACGTAAATTTCTTCATCTTCCACAACTGCAATCTGTATCATCCTATACCCTCCGCAAAAATTGCATTCTTTGTAACTGTTCAATCACACAATTTAGTTCCAGGTTTTTATTATTTTATAAATATCTTTTATTTCAGTATATCACTGCTTTTTTCTTGCATCAAGCGGATCTAATTTTACAAATTACAGCTGTATAATCTGGTTTTCTTTTATCATATATCCACAGTAAATCTCCTCATTCTTTAAATAGAAAGTAGAAATTCTGTTAAGTTTTCAATAGCATCTGGTTTTTCTGATAGTTCTTTCCCCATCAGACCCTCTCCCATAATACCAGAATTCGCACTAAGAGATACAGCGACTCGACTTGAATTCCATACAGCTTCATACATCATTTCCTGATTCTCTTTTGTTACTTTATTGAGAACGTAATAAAATGGTTTTCGAATACTTTCCGATAATTCCCCGATTTTTTTGGAAAGCTGTAGGGATTCATAGGATGGATCTATGATTATCAATATCAAATCTACACCGTTATCAATTCCACGTCCAAAGTGTTCAATACCAGCCTCCATATCCATTAGCGCAAATTGGTCTTCTGTAAGCCTGAGATTTTGGATAAATTGAGTCATAACAGTTCCCATAGCACAAGAACACCCTTCATTTGCCTGATGAATTTTTCCACTGGTCATCAGTTTTACACCGTCCTTCAGACTATAATAATCTTCCGGTATATCATCTATAGTCCAGGTTTCCTCAAAAAACTGATGAGTAAATTTTGATAACATCATATCATTTAAAACATTTTGCTTACCACCGAAATAGTCTGTAAAATCTCTGGGAAGCTTCATACCTAGCTGTCGGTGCAGACCATAATTAGATTCATCGGAATCAATTACCAAAATTTCTTTTCCTCGTCTGGCTAAAGCCTTAGCCAAAAGACTGGTTACTGTACTTTTTCCACATCCGCCTTTTCCGCAAACTGCTATTTTCATCTCTACATTTACTCCTTTACCCGTAATTGATTATTTAATGACTTTTACTTTCCTTAAATGCTTCTTACTCCACTTCCTCCAGTTCTGTTCCTTCTGGAAGAATATATCCGCAGTTATCACATACTCCGTCCTCTGCAAGTATCCCGTCTTTCACAAAGGCTTCAATGCCTCCCGGTTCATGACAGCGTGGACAATCTAATTCCTGTATCTTTTTCTGATTTCTTACATCCTGGCAATTGGCAAATTCAATTTTACCCATAGTGATTCCTCCATTTTCATTCCATATCAATTTGTCTTCGCAAAAAAGTTCCTACCATACGGGAAAAATTGCTGATATTACGAATATAGGCAAAGTCTTTTCCATAGATTCTCTTTTCCACGGAGAGCTCTTCTTCATTCCCTACAAAAATACCAATTACGAAAATCCCTTGATTTCTGGCCCGACGCACCTCATATGCAGTATCTTTCACAGCTCCTTCTCCGTCATAGATCTTGGGCTGGCGGGTTCCTGGTCGTTGTATGCTCATATCACAGGGTTTTCCATCACTTAATACGATTAAAATCTTATTTTTTTCCGGTCGCTCCATGAGAGAGGAACAGACTGTTTTCAGTGCAAGCCCATCTCTGTTATTGGCATATGCCCGAAATTGAAAGATTCTTTCATTTGTTTCCCTTGGATCTTCATAATCCCGAAATCTCTGAAGTACTGTATATCCCCAGAAAGCACAGTATCCTGTCACCCGATGAGGAATTCCTGCCTGGCTTAATGCTTCACTGATAATATATCCCTGCGCCGCTACCTGAGCCTGTCTGCCAGCCTGGGAACCACTGGAATCAATCAGGACGTCTATTACAAACTCAGAATCTTCTGATCTCTTTTTTCTATTAAATAACTTGTCATCGTCTGTTCTTCCAATTTTCCATAACCTCTCAGGAACAAGCTGCCCTGCATCAGATCTGCTGACAAAATCATCCTTTCGGATTATAAATGCCCGTTTCAGTGACTCTGCCAACACAGAAATATTTCTTTTGATGATCCAGTGATTATTTCCATAATAGGCTTTATTTTTTTCAAACTGCAGCTGAGAAAAACGGTATTGATTATTTTTTATCACAGGGTTCTGTAAAATTCCATCTGTAAGATACAGGATACAGTTTTTGTGGATTCCTGTACAAAATTTCCGGTTGACTCTGGCCTGCTCCGATTCACTTAGATACGATTTTCCGTAATTCAGTTCCACATATTCCCGTATCCGTCGCACTGCCTGTGGATTTATATTCTCCGAGCTTTCCGGAACTTCTTCATTTTCCGGAGAGAAATAAAGTCTTTTTTCTTTTGTTTTTGATATCCAGACTCATCATCTTTTTTTTGAGATTAGAAAGATATTTTTGAATGATGTCTTCCATCTGTTCATCCGTCATGCATTCCTGCCACGCGTCATTGGCCAATGCCATATCCGGTAAATTCAGAATCTTCTCCAGATTTCCATTCCTTTTTTCAAAAGAGGGATCCAGAACATGATTATAAATCTCATCTATCACGTTTATGACATCTTCCGTATTTTCCGCATCCTTCAGAGAAAGAATCTTGTACAATGCAATCTCTGCCTGTGGATCCATTCCCTCATCGTCTGTGTTCTCCAGAACATGCCTTATATACAGAAGCCTAATCCTGTGAATCAGGTCTGTTCCAGCTTTGTCTGATACCTGCTCTTCCTCAGTCTTTTCCAATTTTCTGAACGCCTGTTCTCTGATTTCCTTTGTTCCCAAACGTTCTCGAATGATAAAACGATTCACTGCAGCATCCATGCATAATCCAGCAAGAGGCAAAAGCATATCTTCTCCAGCAGAAAAATGTAATTTTTTCATCAAATACATGCCAAGTTTCTTCTGATCAAAATATCGTGCAAAGGCACCCTGCTTCACTGCCTCATACAGAACCGTTTGTTTTGAATAAACATATTTTTCTGTGTCCGGTTCAAATTCCATATCATAATCACCACTGACTGTCCAAAAAAGATTTCTGATACGATTGCTGATCTCCAGACGATGTTCTTCCAGTTGTTCCGCCGGCCATCTGACATCCTCCATACAAGTTTACCCCCATATGTCTTTTCCGGTCCAGGAAGATGGGATTCTGGTAGAAACCACATCTTCTATGATCTCTTTTTCAAATACATCAAAACTTTTATTTATGATTCCCATCCGGATTGCATCAATTGGAGAAAGTCCGCTTCTTGTTGCTTTTACAGCAGAAACCAATCCTCTCAGGTCAAGAGATTTTGTTGAGATTTCTCCATGATAAGCTTTGATCTGCAAATCCAGAAACAGTCCTGCAAAAGCTTTCAGTGCACTTTTTTCCCCATCTGGAAAATGTTGTCTTAATACAAAAAGGACACTATCCTCATCCATTTCAGGCATATCAATTACCATAAACCTTGAAACCAATGCTTCATTTAGCTCTCTGGTACCTGCATAACCATAATTCATCGTGCCGATAAATCGTGTTGCCGGATGAAGTAAAATCCTGTTATATCCTGGAATATCGATTCTGCGCCGATGATCCAGTGTGGCATGCAGTACAGAAACCGCATCATTTTTTGCCATATTGATTTCGTCCAGGATTCCAAATCCTCCAAATTCCGCGCATTGGTAGATGGGGCCTTTCCGAAGGCGAACCTCATTATTTATAAAGGTATCCGTTCCAATCAGATCGGCACTGTCTGTATTTACATGAAAAGAAATGTCGTATTCCGGTCTTCCGAATATCCATGCCAGTGTCTCACATAGTACATTTTTTCCTGTAGCTTTCGCACCGGAAAGTAACAGGTTATCTCCCTGAAGAAGCGCTGCTATTGACATTTCCAGAATCTTTTTCCCATAAAATAGGATATCCGGTTTTTCTACCCGTTCCTTTACCTGATCCTCTACCTCATAACGCATGTGAAAATCTCTCAGTTCTCCAATCAGTTCCTGCGCTATCTTCTGGTCTTCTAAATATTTTTCTATTTCTGTCCAATGATTTTTCATGAGGATTTTCCTTTCTTTGCAATTAGTTATACCAAATCAGATAATATTTCTGTTTACTCAATCTTCAAACTTTCAATCCTCCAACTCACAATCCTAACTTCTTTACAATTTCTCCCAGTGCACTTCTTACAGGAGAATCTTTCGGAAGCTGTATGATCGGCTTTCCATCACAGTCATACTGATATACCTGGTCATCATGTGGTACAACCCCTAACAGTTCCAGTCCCTGATTTCGGATTTCTTCCAGAGTTCCGGCATCCAGTTTTCCATCCGGAACACGATTCACGATTAATCCAGTTTTCTGTGGTTTAAAGTTTAACTCCTTCATCAGCTTTGCAATACGTCCGGCTGCCTGAACACCTCTTCTGGAACAGTCACTTACAAGAATGGCAACTTCCATCATTGGCAGGATTCCTCTGCTGATATGTTCCATACCTGCTTCGTTATCAACCACAATATATGGATAATGGCTTTGCAGTTTCTGAACCTGGGTCTGCACAAGACCATTTACAAAACAATAGCAGCCCTGTCCCTGGGTTCGTCCCATTACCATCAAATCATAATCGTCTTCTTCTGCAATCGCATCAGAAAGACGCATTTCCAGATATGCCTGTTTTGTCATACCGGAGGGAATCTGATATCGTGGGTCTACGCCTGCCCGCTCAATTTCTTCTCTCAGCTCCCCAAGTGTGATCTCCGGCTCAACACCGAGCACTTCGTTCAAATTTGCATTTGCATCTGCATCCACCGCCAGGACCGGACGTTTTCCGCTTTCACATAAATACTGGATCAACAATCCACAAAGAGTTGTTTTTCCTACGCCACCTTTTCCTGATACTGCAATTACATGTCCCATGTTTTTCCTCCTAAAATTCTGAACAATCTGTTGACTTTTTCTTTAAACCTCATTATAGTTGTTACTATATAAATTACAATAATCAATCTGTGAGATTTGTATGGCTACTCAACACATCAGAAAAATTGTTGAGGAATCATATGATACCAAATAATACAGGAGTATATAATGTCAGAAAAAACGAGAAAACAAGATCGCCGTACCCGCTATACCAGGCAAACCATAAAAGATACGTTCTTAGAATTGTTAAAGCAGAAAAGTTTTACGAAAATTACAGTTACAGAGATCTGCAAAAATGCTGAAATCAACCGTGGCACTTTTTATCTTCATTACTACGATATCCATGATGTATTATCAGATATTTTTAATGATATGACTCAGGATATGTTAACAACTGTAGATCATTTATTCTGTCTAAATCAAAAAAGCTGTTCCTATCCGTTCTGTCAGAAAATACAGATGGAATCACAATACAGGGCACTGTTTCTGGATGATGCAATTGCCCCTATTCTTCTGGAAAAATTAGCAGAAAATACAAAAGAAGGCTATGTGACCTGGCTTATGTCACACAGCCTCCTGACCTTTGAACAGGCAGAATCGGTTTTTTATTTTCAAATGAATGGCTGCCTTTCCATCAACAGACTGATGCTCCGCAATCACTGTAATGACTGGAAACAGATTCAGACAGTAATCGACAAATTTATCAAAGCCGGACTGGAAAGTTTTCTGATTCATGATCAGAGAGAAGAAAAGGCTTCCGATAATTTTTGCAGCAAAATTTCTCCAACTGTTACCGCATCTTCTACACTCAGATAATGATCGGCATGATCCTGAAGAAATATTTTGCCAGATGCAGGAAATTCTTCATCTGCAAACCATATCTTTAAAGTTACCGGATATCTTGGCAGAACTGGAAAAACAGCACACAGATCCGCCTTTGTCTCTGTGAATTCTGCACCTAGGTTTTTACATGCTTTCTGAATTTTCTCAGGATCTTTATCCTGCAAAAGCTTTTCCAGTTTCTGCTCTGCAGTCCGGTCAAACTTGGTTCCCCGAATCAATCCATCTTTCAGGTTACCAAAAGTAATGAGCTTCTGTGAGCCTTCTGTGCCATCGGCCATATCCAGATAATGCAGCAATGTCAGATAATGCCATTCGTCCATGTTTGAGTTAATACGAAACTCAGGGAGTTGAATTTCAATCGTTTCATAAAAACTCAGTACTTCAAGCACATTTCGGCTGCTATGAAAAACAGCCCCACTTTTTGCAGCAATCTCCTCTCCGGAACGATTTTGCAGCCGTTTTACTGCTGCCTGCAACATTTCCTGAAATGCACGATTTTCTGTTTGATTTTTGTATTCCATAAGTTCTCCTTTGTAAATATTTTATCGCATCATATAATAATCAATGTCTATATTTCCTTTTAACTTGCCTGCGATCAACATATTAGACAATCCTCCGTAAGTTTTATTCCTGTATTGACTTTTCCTTTAAATTTCATTATAGTTGTAATTATATTATTTACAATCATCAAAATAAAGAATATGTACAAGTTCTCAACACATTGAAAAGAATTGTTGAGAACTTGAGATGCTTTTAACAAGCCAGAAATATTTTGTTTCAAAAATATGAAAGCAAAATCATTATATCATACTACAAGGAGTTTCTTATCATGAAATATTCAACGAAATTAAGTGATACTGTTCATGTGATGGTTCTGATTGCTATCAACCAGGAAAAATCTCTCTCCAGTGCCTCAATTGCAGAAAGTGTCCATACAAATCCCGGCTTTGTACGCCAGCTTATGTTAAAACTAAAAAAGCAGGACTTATGACCAGTGTAGCCGGACATGCCCGTCCTTCTCTTTCAAAACCAGCAGATCAGATCACATTGCTGGATATTTATAAAGCAGTTGAAGGTGAGAAGCCGCTGCTTCATTTAGATACTCATACCAACCCTGATTGTGGCGTTGGCATTAATATTCAGTTGTCTTTACAGGAATTCTATAATGAAATTCAAAAGGCTGCCGAAGAAAAAATGAATACGATTACTTTACAGGACATCATAAATACCTATTATCAGCGAACATCCATGCAGATTGATTTACAGAACATTATATGACAGGAGAATGTTCTTATGTACCTTCAGCAGATACGAAATGCCACCATTTTTTTATGTTATAGTGGAAAATAATTTTTAATTGATCCTGTATTAACGCCAAAAGGAAGCTGGTCTCTTTGTTCTCTGAACCGTTATCTGCTGATGCTTTTTCCAGTAAAAGATTTCTGATTTCATCCGTAAACTGTGGAATTTCAATATCTTCATTTGCAAACAACCCACCATTTACATATGGGAACTGTGCCAGAAATTCTTCCATATATGGATCTCTGTCTTCTGGTTTTGTATCAGGCACCTGGAACAGCTCAATCACAGCTTTTTCTCATGTGTCCTTGTATCAAACCCTTCCAGATAATCATGGAATATAGATTAGTTTTTAAGTTAATAATTTGATTTTTGAAATTATAGTGATCTGATGAAACCGCTGATAATTTGAGTAACTTCGCTGAAGATTGCAAGCCTTTGCTTTTACTCAGTTTTTCCTTACTCAATACTCAATTTTAGAAGATTCTTGGTGATTTCCAGCGATGCTTGGCGGTATTTAGGACTTTTTTAGAAAAATATAGTAAAAAAGCCCCGAAAACCTTATAATCACTGTGAAACGTAGTGTTTATAAGGCTTTCAGGGCCTTTAAATACTTAAATTCAGACTTATTAAAATAATATAATGAAAACTTAGTTAATGGATTATTTACCCATCTGCTTTGCAACTTCCTCAGCGAAGTTCTCTTCCTTCTTCTCGATTCCGTCGCCGGTCTCGTAACGAACGAATCCTTTGATAGTGATCTTAGCGCCGTTCTCTTTAGCAACCTGTGCTACGTAGTTTCCAACGGACTGTTTTCCGTCTTCAGCTTTTACGTAAACCTGGTCAAGAAGACAGATCTCTTTGAGTTCTTTCTTGATACGTCCTGTGATCATACCCTGGATAACCTTCTCTGGTTTCTGGGATTCCTTAGGATCGTTCTGGATCTGAGCCATAAGGATTTCTTTCTCATGCTCGATATACTCAGCACTTACTTCGCTGTCGCTTGTGTAAAGAGGTTTCAGAGCTGCAACCTGCATTGCAACGTTCTTAGCCATCTCTTTCACAGCGTCGTTTACAACGTCTGTCTCAACGTCAACAAGAACGCCGATCTTTCCGCCCATATGTGTGTAGGAAGCAACGAAACCGTTCTCCTCTTTCATCTGAGCAAATCTACGGATGTTCATGTTCTCGCCGATAACTGCGATCTGAGCTGCAAGAGCTTCTTTAACAGTCTTAGTTGTATCAAGTGCCCATGCTTCTGCAAGGAAAGCATCGATATCTGCTGCTGTTGTGTTCATAGCCTGAGCTGCTACATCTGCAACGTAGTTCTGGAATTTTTCATTCTTAGCTACGAAGTCTGTCTCAGCGTTAACTTCTACAACAACTGCTTTCTTTCCGTCTTCGGAAACTAAAGTTTTGCAAAGACCTTCTGCTGCTACACGGCTTGCTTTCTTCTGTGCTGTAGCAAGACCTTTTTCGCGAAGGAATTCTACTGCTTTATCCATATCACCTTCTGTAGCTGTAAGAGCTTTCTTACAATCCATCATTCCGGCGCCAGTCATTTCTCTTAATTCTTTTACCTGTGCTGCTGTGATAGCCATTTCATTTTCCTCCTGAATAATATTCGTAAATCGCCCGGAGGGGCTTTTCCTTTTTCAATGACAGGAAAGCCTGTCGGCTTTCCTGTACTGGTTCAAAAAATTATTCTTCTGTAGCTGCGAACTCTTCAGATTCAGCTTCGATTTCACTGTCTACATCTGCAGTACCCTGTTTTGCTTCGATAACAGCGTCTGCCATTTTGGAAACGATTAATTTTACTGCACGGATTGCATCATCGTTACCAGGAATTACATAATCCAGTTCCTCCGGATCGCAGTTTGTATCGCAGATACCGATAAGCGGGATTCCTAATGTATGAGCTTCCTGTACGCAGATTCTTTCTTTCTTAGGATCTACGATGAAGATTGCATCTGGAAGTCTCTTCATTTCTTTGATACCACCGATGTTTTTCTGTAATTTGGCAAGTTCTTTTTTCAACTCAATAACTTCTTTCTTAGGAAGAACGTCAAATGTTCCATCAGCTTCCATAGCTTCGATCTGTTTCAGTCTTGCAATACGGCTCTGGATAGTCTTGAAGTTTGTAAGCATACCACCAAGCCATCTTTCGTTTACATAGAACTGTCCGCAACGCTCTGCTTCTGTTTTGATAGCATCCTGAGCCTGTTTCTTAGTACCAACGAAAAGGATATTTCCGCCGTTAGCTACGATATCAGCGATTGCATTATAAGCATCGTCAACCATTCCTACAGACTGCTGTAAGTCGATGATGTAGATACCATTTCTCTCTGTGTAGATGTATGGAGCCATTTTAGGGTTCCATCTTCTTGTCTGATGTCCGAAATGAACACCTGCCTCTAAAAGCTGCTTCATTGAAATAACGCTCATGTCTTTTCTCCTTTTTGGTTAAATTCTTCCGCACAGGTCGCCTTCTCTCTGGACCCATCCTCACACCGTAGGGCACCATCCTTATAGAATCGCCGTGCGTGCTTATTTTTGCAACTTCTGAATTATAGCATAGAAAATCCCCTTATGTAAAGGGGATTTTTCCAATTTTTTTCTGTTTTTCAGCGGTTTCCGGCAGACTTCAGAAGCTCCAGCTCTTTTTCGGTGAGCGAACGATATTTTCCTGTCGGAAGATCTGAAGGAAGCGCCAGCGGCCCCATGGATAGTCTTTTCAAATAAGTTACTTTTTTTCCCAGTGCCTCCATCATCCGTTTTACCTGATGGAATTTTCCCTCGTGGATAGTAAGTCGGATCTCAGATTCCCAATTCTTACCGGCTTCTGCAGATTCTGTACCGGACTCCCAGGTAGAAAGGATCTCCAGCCTTGCCGGTCGTGTGAGATCTTTTTCCCCGATATCCACGCCTTCTGCCAGCTTCACAACATCTTCTTCTGTCACTTTCCCAGATACTTTTGCATAGTAGGTCTTGTCCACATGCTTTTCGGAGAAAGAAGCTCGTGTGCCAGAGGACCGTCATCTGTGATCAGAAGGAAGCCTTCTGTATCTTTATCCAGGCGTCCCACCGGAAAAAGACCCTTTCTTCTGTCTTTCTCTTCAATGTAGTCAAGAACCGTTTTATCTCTGAAGTCCTCCGTTGCGCTGACACAGCCTGCCGGCTTGTTAAAAAGATAGTATACATATTCCGGTGCAGCATGGATCTCCTGCCCGTTCATAACCACCTGATCTTCTTCTGTTACTTTCAGCTCCGGTTTCTTCACAGATTTCCCGTTAACCTGCACCTGACCCTTCTGTATGTATTTTTTTACCTCGCTTCTTGTACCTGCGCCGGCATCTGCCAGAAATTTATCCAGCCGGACTGGTTTTTCCATTAATCATTTACCTCCCATTCTGTTACATGGGCTGCCTTTGCATCTGCTCTGATAAAATCCGGGATCTCACCGGCAAATGTCATATAAATCCGGAATCCTCGCCAGTACTCTCCTGTCCTTCCAGAACCACTTCCATTGTGGCATCTGCATTCCAGATAGTCCATCCATTTACCAGCTGTGATGGACGGATACATTTTTTCAGGGCTTCCAGCTGTTCTTTTTTATCGTAACGGACTTTATAACCGTTTTCTGTTTCTTCAAGATCCGAAGTGGACTCAATGTCGGAAAAAGCTTCATCATCTTCGCCGGCAGCTTCGGAGCTGAAGTAATAAACATCAATATACTCAACAGGCAGCTCATCCATGGAAAGAGGATATCCTGTTTCTTCCAAAATTGCAAGTGTTCTCTTATATGACGGATACACCAGAACGGATGTGGACACATTCTCTCCTTCCTGAACAGCCGGTACATTCATTCCCCCCTCATCCATGTAGCCTTCTGACGGAATTCCCGTATAATCGAACATCAGCATTGCACATGGCTGGTCTTTTACTGTCTGACCGCCGTTTTCCAAAATGTCCTTTCTCAGCGCCTCTGCCAGCGCCTGACGCTTCTCTGCATTTTTCTCAAATAATGTTTGAATATCTCCGTCACAGAAAGTACCGGTGACCTCTTTCAGATACTGTTTGTCCAGCTGGAAAAATGAATATCTGTCTTCTTTCCATGTCTGCTCATCATACAGGGCTTCCATAAGATTCTGTGCCTGTGCAGAAGATACACTATAGCTTCTGCAGACACTGAACCCTTGTTTATTTATGTAGCGTACATACATACGCCTTCCGGATCTTTTTTCTTTTTCATTCTGAAGTTTGATATCCTTCAGACTGTTATACAATGCTTTACTCTTCATCACCGGCTGATCCAGCAGACCGGAACTATTGTCTGATGTAGCAGTATACCGGATCTTATAGATTCCGTCTTCTTTTTTTTCCACATTGCAAAGCTGCTCTGTATATGAGAGATTGCATACATTTACCACAACTCCTTGAAGATTGTCATAAGCCGGAAAATAACTGTCATATCTCAGAAGATCCATTTTCATGGTCAGTGCACAGATTGCCACGAATCCTCCAAAGATCATAAGCTGCACTTTTCTGCGGAAAAATCTGTGAAAATCCATTTCGTAGATCACTTCCAGAATTCCATGAACCAGGATCGTTCCCAGTATCATTCCGAAGATCCACCATGCTGTTTTGGATGAATCTTCCGGGATCATATAAAAGATCAGACCGATCCCCAGTCCGGATGGTATTGTGATCAGGGCACTTAAGACCGGTTCCATCCAGGTGTATACCAGAGCTTTTCCTGTATTTCTGATCTTCTTCTGCAAAATGCCATCCAGGAAAGCGCTGCCATGATAAACAGCGTAAGGATCAGTATCAGCAACTGCTTTCCAAAGCTCCCGCTGCTGTATTTATCTATAAAGCTTACGATCACCATAAGAGGAGATCCCAGATTCCGCACTGCTGCCAGAATTCCGTAACTGCCCTCGTACCAGGTATCAAAAAATAAATGTCCGCTTAACTGCAGCATCACTGCCAGAACGATACTGTAGGTAAACAGCCCTGCCCATGCAAGTGCTCCCATCAACATGGTACCGGTGCAGGCGATCACCAGCACTGTGGAAAAATACACCAGAAGATACATCAGGAGATGGAGCACCAGCAGGATCAGTGCCTTTTTCATAATGGAAAGGCTGTAATATCCTCTGGCTGCCCCGATGCATACCGCAGCAAATTCCATGATCACATATGGCACCAGATAATAAAGAACAGCCAACAATACTCTGTGTAGAAACAGTGCACTTCGCTTTACCGGAAGGCTGTGATAGAAATCCACTTTTCTCGGGGAATACAGATACCAGAAGCCGCTTACTGCTGCAAAAAAATGCGGTTACCGCAGCCACAGCTGCTCCCATTGTGAGAAAGTCACTGCTCCACAGGCTGGAATACAGATAGGAAAGCTGACTCTGAGTATAACTGCGCTCATTCCATTTTCCCATCAGAATAAGTTCCGCTACCGGAAATGCAAGGAGAAATGCGATCATGGCAAATGCCGGAATCCACCTCTGTCCTTTTGAAGAATTTTTGATATATTCGCTAGAATAAATTTTTGACTTCATAGCCTGCCACCTCCGTTTCACTGATAAAAATTTCCTCCAGAGTCAGTGGAAGTATCTCACAGAAAAGAGGATTTTTCGCTTGAACGCGCTCCATGATCTCTGTTCTTGTACCTCTTACCGTAAGAAGTAAAAGGGAACCCTGATGTTCTGTCTTAAGAACGTCCAGTTCTTTTATCAGCATTTCTTCTTTTGACTTGTCTGTAAGTACACACTGTATCTTATGAATATGAAATTTCATATCTTCCAGATCTCTGGAAAGAAGAATTCCGCCCTTATGAAGAAGGCCGATATGATCACAGATATCTTCCAGCTCACGGAGATTATGAGAGGCGATCACAGGTGTAAATTCCCGGTTCATGATCTCCGCTGCAAACAGGCTCTTTACTGCCTGACGCATTACCGGATCAAGTCCATCAAAGGTCTCATCGCAAAACAGATATTTCGTTGCCGCGCACACACCGATGATTACCAGAACCTGTTTTTTCATACCTTTGGAAAAAGTTGCAATTCTGCGATTTTCTTCCAGATGAAATTGTTCCATCAGTTCATGAAAAAGCCTGGTTCGAAACTGAGGATAAAAATTTCGGTAAAAGCGCACCAGATCCATTGCTGTATAATTTGTCGGAAAATAACTATCATCTGAGATATAAAAAAACAGTTTCTTTGCTTCTTCATTTTCATACACTGGCATACCGTCAATCTGGATTTCCCCTCATCTGGCTTTATAATTCCAGCCATCATCCGAAGCAGGGTGCTTTCCCGGCGCCGTTACTGCCCACAAGACCAAACACTTCCCGCACCCCAACATCCAGAGTTGCTTTATTGACCGCTTTGACAGTGCCAAACGCCTTACTGCATTCTTTGACTTCTATCATGGCTTCTCCTCCTTGTAACACTCCCTAATAATGTAGATCAGCTCTTCCGCTTCCATTCCCATAGCCTTTCCCTTCCGGATCAGGGTTTTCAGTTCTTTTATATAGGAAGCTTTGCTAAGTTTACGCACTTCTTCACTGTCTGCGATAAAGTTTCCTGTTCCTTTAACCGGGTAGATCAGTCCCTCCTGTTCCAGCTGCATGTAAGCACGCTGGATGGTGTTTGGGTTGATCGATAATTCCATGGCCAGCTGCCGCACAGAGGGCATTCTGGAGCCTGGCTCCAGTACTCCCATCAGGATCAGATTCCGAAATTTCTCCTCCACCTGCTCGTACAGTGGCCTTCTGTCCTGATAATCCAAAACGATCATAGACATGCTTCCTCCTTTCTAAGTGTATTAATACATTTAATACACTTAAGATAGCATATGTGTACTTTAAATTCAAGACGGGAAATTCTTAAATGTTTATAAAGTGGAATGCGCCAACAAAAAACCTTCTCACAATCTCCCCTGTTTTTCCAGGATTTTGTAAGAAGGTCTTCTATTTTTCTTAATATATTTCTGATTATGCTTTATATCAGCCTCGTACATCCTCGTTTCTGATAATTCTTATAGCATCTCCAGATACCATAAGTTCCTGCAAAAACAAGAAACAGATTCAGTGCAATTACGGATGTGGCTCCTGTATGATCCAGCATGTACAGCATCACATCACTGACCAGCAGGCTCCAGATATTTGCCCCCATATGAAGAAACACACTGGCAAACAGATTTCCTCTCCATTCCAGGATCAATGCGAAAAGCAATCCCATAATAGTTGCATACACTCCCTGGAGCAGATTCATATGGTAAATTCCAAATGTCAGTCCTGAAAACAGTGCAGCTGTGATCACGCGCACATTATACTCTCATACGAAGAAATACCAGCCAGCGGAAATAACCTCTTCTGCAAAAGGTGCTGCAATCCCCATCCAGAAAATCAGACTCCAGATACTTTTCCCCTCGGAAATCAGGGACTGAGTTTCCTGATAAGCTTCCGGATTCAAATATTGCTGAAAAAGCCCTACCAGAATGTTTCCATATTGACCAAGAAATGCGCCAATTATAAGAAACCCTAGAATTTCAGGAACAGGAAGGTGACGATCAGCTGCAGGATATAATATCCCGGTTTCTTTTCTTCTTGAAAAAATCGCCCCGATACAACAATATGCAGGGAACTGCAGCCAAAATCCCTGTCAGACCAGTCAGCATAAGCACATGCTGGTAATATGCACTCATATCTGCGCCAGTCCGCTGCACCAGAAAATACAGTCCCAGATAGGAGACAAGCTGGGAAAGCACAAAATGGATTCCCACCGGATACAGACACTTCCATGCCAAAACCGGCATTTTCTGTTTTCTTCTGGGGCTCAGGCGAAAAAATCCAGTATTTCCTCTGCCGAATTCACAATTTTAAAGGGATGGGCATTTTTCAGTTCTTCCTCGGTTCCGTAACCATAAGAAACTGCAATGCATTCCAGTCCGGCGCGTCTTGCCCCAAATACATCATGCTCTTTATCCCCCACCATGATCACCTGGTCACGGTGTTCCGAAAGTCCCAGCCGCTTCAGAGTTTCCT
>ENA-OQKQ01000184-OQKQ01000184.1-human-gut-metagenome-genome-assembly--contig:-NODE-184-length-24448-cov-3.121253_pt1 | contig 24448 bp, 23 predicted proteins | sample MGYA00242651_ERZ504803 | MGnify/ENA primary metagenome ERZ504803 (study PRJEB26092, sample SAMD00036380) | human gut metagenome | host: Homo sapiens | study: EMG produced TPA metagenomics assembly of...
ACGGTCGGAATGCCGAAGCAGTCCTGCGCGATGGTCTTCCAGTAGTCGTAGCCAAAGCGGCCGTCGAACGGTCCGCCGCTGGTCGTGACATAGTAGAGCTCGCTTGCGCGGCACAGGCCGACGGGCTCGCCCGCCTCGCTGTACTTCGTCACGATGCCCGTGACATAGATATTCTCCAAATACACCTTGAGCTGCGCGGGAAACGACAGGTCCCACAGCGGCGCAGCGATGACAATTCTGTCCGCCGTGGCGAACTGACGGGCGTAACGGAACATTTCATCGTCATACTTCTTTTCCGCGAGCAGCGCGTCGCGCTTTGCGATGTCCGCGCGCCCCAGCGGGTGCAGCGGCTCGTCATAAAGGCGCAGCTCCTCGTATTCGCCGAGCGTCCTGAGCAGTGCGCGGGCCAGTTTTTCCGTGCGCGATTCTCCGCGCGGGCAGCAGTTGATAAAAAGCGTCATGTACTTTCCCTCACAGTACGCAGTAGTACATGATAAATGTGTTCGCCACGCCGAGCAGAATACCGGCGATGACTTGCAGCGGCGTGTGGCCGACGAACTCCTTGAGCTTCGCCTCCGGCAGCTTTTCCGACGCGAGCGAGTTGAAGGCCTCGACGATGTCGTTAATGATGACGGCCTGCCGCCCCGTTTCGAGCCGGACGCCCATCGCGTCCTTGCAGACGACGATGGCGAAGATGAACGCCATCGCGAATTCAAACGAACCGAGCCCGTAGACGAGCGCCGCCGCGGTCGCGAGCGACGAGACCGTGGCCGAATGGCCGCTCGGCATCCCGCCGTCGCCGATCAGGCGCGTAAAGTCGATGCTCTTCGTCACAATGGCATGGATGATCGTCTTGATGAGCTGCGCCCAGAACCACGACGAGAGACCGATGAGCAAAAAGGGATTCGACAGTAATTTCTGAAACCAATTCATATGTTTCCGCTTCCTTTCGCGGTGCGGGCTTTGTCAGCCCTTGAATGTTCCTTATTATACCACCGTTTCCCAGTTCGGCAATAAACTTTCTTTTAACTTCTTCCGCAGAAAATATAAACCAGCGCAGGCTCACCTGCGCTGGTTTTTCTTTACGACGCCTGCGCGAACTGGCTGTTGTAGAGCTTGGCGTAGAAGCCGTTTGCAGCAAGCAGCTCGTCGTGGCTGCCCTGCTCCACAATGTGGCCGTCCTTCATCACAAGGATCACGTCCGCCTCGCGGATGGTGGAAAGGCGGTGCGCCACAATAAAGCTGGTACGGCCCTGCATCATGCGGGCAAAAGCTTTCTGGATACGCACCTCAGTGCGGGTATCGATGGAGGATGTTGCTTCGTCCAGGATCAGCATCGGCGGCAGGCAGAGCATCACGCGGGCAATGCACAGCAGCTGCTTCTGGCCCTGACTGATGTTGCCGCCGTCCTCGGCGATAACGGTGTCGTAGCCCTCCGGCAGGCGGCGGATAAAGCTGTCTGCATGGGCGGCTTTGGCTGCTGCCACGATCTCTTCAAGGCTTGCATCCGGCTTGCCGTAGGCAATGTTTTCCCGCACGGTACCGGCCCGCAGCCATGTATCCTGCAGCACCATGCCGTAGCTGCCGCGCAGGGAAGCGCGGGTCACATCCCGGATGTCGGTGCCGGACACCTTGATGGAACCGCCGTTCACATCATAGAAGCGCATGAGCAGGTTGATGAGGGTGGTCTTGCCGCAGCCGGTAGGGCCGACGATGGCGATGCGCTGGCCGGGCTTTACGTCGAGGGAAAGGCCCTCGATCAGCGGGCGGTCGGGCAGGTAGCGGAAGGAAACATCCTCCAGCTGCACATGGCCGTCCGGCTGCAGCACGGGGGCGTTCTCGACTTCCGGCACCTGATCGTCGGCATCCAGCAGCTCGAACACGCGGGCGGCGCAGGCCAGGGCATTCTGCAGCTCCGTCACCACGCCGGAGATTTCGTTGAAGGGCTTGGTGTACTGGTTGGCGTAGCTCAAAAACACGCTCAGCTGGCCGATGGTGATGCCGCCCCGCACCGCGTACACGGCACCCACAAGGCCCACGCCTGCGTACACGATGTTATTCACAAAGCGGGTGGCGGGGTTGGTCAGGCTGGAAAAGAAGATGGCCTTCAGGCTCACGTCCTGCAGACGGCCATTCACCTCGTCAAAGGCGGTAAGGCTCTCGGCCTCGTGGCCGAAGGCCTGCACCACCTTCTGGCCCTCGATCATCTCGTTGACCAGCGCGGTCTGCTCGCCGCGCACGGCGCTCTGGCTCTGGAAGTAACCATAGCTGCGCTTGGCAAGGAAGCTTGCCACCACGAGGCTCAGCGGGGTGATGCACACCACCACCAGCGTGATGGGCACATTCTCGCTGAGCATGAACAGCAGGGTGCCGAGGATGGTCAGAACGCCGCTGAACAGCTGTGTAAAGCCCATCAGCAGGCCGTCCGCAAAGGTATCCACATCGGCCACCATGCGGCTGACGATATCGCCGGAGGGATGGCTGTCGAGGTAGGAAAGCGGCAGGGTCTGAATTTTGCGCAGGGCTTCGTTGCGCAGGTCGCGGCTGACAAGGAAGGTGATGCGATTGTTGCACACGCTCAGCAGCCACTGTGCAAGAGCGGCCACACCGGCAACCACCAGCACCTCGATGATAATGCGCATCACACCGCCAAAATCTACGGCACCCTTACCCAGCATCATATCAATGGCGCTGCCGCAGAGGATGGGGATATACAGCTGTGCGCCCACGCTCACAGCAGCCACTACAAGGCTGCACACCACAAACAGGGAATAAGATTTGATCTTGCCCAGAACACGGGTCAAGGTGGCCTTGCGCTGCTGCGGGGTCAGCTTTGTTTTTGCTTTTGCACTCATTTCTGCGCATCCCCTTTCTTGAACTGGCTCTCGTAGATCTCCTCGTAGACGGGGCAGGTCTGGCGCAGCTGGTCGTGGGTGCCGATGCCCACCAGATGGCCGTCGTCCAGCACCAGAATTTGATCCGCGTGCTGCAGGCTGGCGGCGCGCTGGCTCACGATGAACACGGTCAGGCTGCCGGGCAGAGCAGCCAGTGCCTTGCGCAGGGCGGCATCGGTGGCGTAGTCCAGTGCGCTGGCGCTGTCGTCAAGGATCAGAATTTCCGGCTTGCCCACAAGGGCGCGGGCGATGGTCAGGCGCTGCTTCTGTCCGCCGGACAGGTTGCGACCGCCCTGCTCCACAGGCTCGTCCAGCCCAAGGGGCTTGGCTTTGACGAACTCCGCAGCCTGTGCTGTTTCCAGTGCGGCCCACAGGTCCGCATCGGTGGCATTCTTGTTGCCCCACAGCAGGTTGGAGCGGATGGTGCCGCCAAAGAGCTGGGCCTTCTGCATGACCATGGCTGCCTTGCCGCGCAGTTCTTCACGGGGATAGTTCCGGGCATCGCGGCCCATGATCTCCACCGTGCCCTCGGTGGCATCGTAGAAGCGGGGAATCAGGTTGACAAGGCTGGATTTGCCGCTGCCGGTACCGCCGATGACACCAATGGTCTGGCCGCGCTTTGCAGTGAAGCTGATGTCGGAAAGGCTGGGTGCACCGGCACCCGCATAGGTCAGGCTTACATGCTCAAAGCGCACGGCATCGCCGGATTTTTCGGCGGGCACCTCGCCCAGAAGCTTTTCCGGGAAGGCCATGCCGGGCGTGGTGTCCAGCACAGCCTGCACGCGGCCTGCGCAGGCCAGCGCCTTGCTCACCTGCACGATCAGGTTTGCCAGCTTGACCAGCTCCACAAGGATCTGGTTCATGTAGTTCACCAGCGCGATCACGTCGCCGGAAGCCATGCCACCCACATTGATCTCAATGCTGCCCACATATAGCAGTGCCACAATGGCAATGTTGATGAGCACATAGGTCAGCGGGTTCATCAGGGCAGAGATATGGCCTACATGGAGCTGCATCTTGGTCAGCAGGTCGTTGGCATTCTCAAAGCGCTCTACCTCGCTCTTTTCCTTATCAAAGGCGCGCACCACGCGCACGCCGGTCAGGTTTTCGCGGGTCAGGCCCAGCACCCGGTCAAGGCGATTCTGTACCGTCTTGTACAGGGGCCGGGTAGCAGCCATGATGCCGAACACCACCACGCTCAGTAGCGGGATGGTCACTACAAAGATCAGCGCTGCACGGGAATTCACCGTAAAGGCCATGACCATGGCACCGATCACCACGAACGGGCTGCGCAGGAACAGGCGTAAAAACAGGTTCAGGCCGCTCTGCACCTGATTCACGTCGCTGGTCATACGGGTGATCAGGGTGCTGGTGCCGAGGGTGTCCATCTCGGTAAAGCTCAGGGTCTGGATGTGCTCAAACAGGGCGTGGCGCAGAGCTGTGGAATAGCCCACGGCCGCCTTTGCGGAAAAATACTGTGCCGTCAGGCTGCAGGCAAGGCCGATCATGGCCAGCAGCAGCAAAATGCCGCACCGCACAAGAATATAGTGGAAGTCGTGGGCGGCAATGCCGATGTTCACGATATCCGCCATGACCAGCGGCACGAACAGGTCGAACGTGGCTTCCAGCATCTTGAAAAGGGGCGCAAGCACGCTCTCGCGCTTGTAGTCCTTCAGATAGCCTAGCATCTTGTTCAAGGCGATACTCCTTCTTTCTTGCTTTCTTGCATTATAAGGTTTATGAAATCCTACTTGAAATCCTACTTATTATAGCGTACAAAAACTTAAAAAGCCATAGAAAATGTTTTTATTGCAAAAGTGTGCTGAAAACCGCCGGGCAAAATGCCGAAAACGGTTGAAACCGGGGTGGGGGTATGCTACAATGATTTTAAATATTGCACAAAAGGGGAAACAGGAATGCTGATAAGTTTGGTCGTTCCGTGCTACAATGAGGAAGAATCACTTCCCATTTTTTATAAAGAGGCCAGCAAGATCGCACAGCAGATGGGAATATCCCACGGAGCAGATTTTGAGTTCATCTTTGTGGATGACGGCTCAAAAGACCGCACACTGCAGATCGCGCGGGAATTGCACCGGAAAGATGCCCGTGTGCGGTACATCTCCTTCAGCCGGAACTTTGGCAAGGAAGCAGGCATTTATGCCGGATTAAAAGCGGCAAAGGGCGATTATGTAGCAACGATGGATGCGGATCTGCAGGACCCGCCCTCGCTGCTGCCGGAAATGCTGGAGCTGCTGCTCTCCGGCGAATATGACTGCGCGGCCACCCGCCGCACGACACGCGAGGGTGAACCGCCCGTTCGCAGCTGGTTTGCCAAAAAGTTTTATCAGATCATCAATAAGCTCTCGGATACAGAGATACGTGGATGGAGCAAGAGACTTCCGCCTGATGAGCCGCAAAATGACTGATGCCGTGCTGAGCATGACGGAATATAACCGCTTCAGCAAGGGCATTTTCAGCTGGGTCGGCTTTAAAACAAAGTGGATCGACTACAAAAACGTAGAGCGTGTGGCGGGCACAACAAAGTGGAACTTCTGGGGTCTGCTCAAATATTCGATCGAAGGCATTGTGGGCTTTTTCCACAGCTCCGCTGCTGATGGCGGCGGGCCTTGGCCTTGCCTTTTGCGTATTGGCGTTTGTAGGCATCATAGTCGTGGTGGTGCGTGCACTGATGTTCGGCGACCCTACTTCCGGCTGGCCGAGCCTTGTCTGCATTATCCTTTTGTGCAGTGGTGTGCAGCTGCTGTGTACGGGAATTGCGGGCGAGTACCTTGCCAAAACATATCTTGAAACAAAGCACAGACCAATCTATATTGCTGCTGAGACCGAAGAAGATCTGGACGCGGAATAAGGCGTTTCAGGAAAAATGTATTTTTCACGGGGTGCCAGAAGAAGCTGATCTGGCACCCCGCTTTTTTTGAGCAGGGAAAAATGAATACATACAGATAGGCGTTGTACCCAAAGCCATTTCCTGCTATACTAAAAATTGACTAGAAACTGGAAGAATGGTGAGCAGATGGCAAAAAGACAAGACGGCGGCATCCGGCTGCGCCCGGTGGGCACCCGCAAGCATCGGCAGAACGCTCCGGCCTACAGCCCGGCGGGCACCGGCTGCCCGGCCTTTGAGCAGGCAGTGGAAAATTTATATAAAGGCCAGAACGAAGAAAGCTTCTGGACGCTGATGGGCGCTTTGAACTATGCACTGGAAATGGAGACCCATGTTCTGGTGCCGCTGCGCACGGCACTGACGGTGCACAACACGCCTGCACCGTGGACGGAGCATCCGGTGCCCACGGCAAAGGCTAAGGACCTGCAGTTGTGGACCCTGCGCAACGAGAAGGGCCGCACATGGCTGCCTATGTTCACCTCTGCAGCTGCGGCCTGCGCCGACCGCAGCACTTCTGCCCGGCCAATGGCAGATTACACCCTGCAGGATGCCATGGAGCTGGCCCTTTCCACTGAGGGGATCGACGGCGTGGTGCTGGACCCGTGGAGCCACTCGGCTACGCTGGACGGCGCTCTGCTCAATGGTTTGCTGCACGCGGGCCATACGCCGGAAGACCCCGGTGATGAGAAAGCAGATGCTGGAAAGGAAGCCGCCCGCAAGGGCAACTGGGCGCAGGCTGTGGAATGCTTTGAAAAAGCAGCCGAGCTTGGCAGCGCCATGGGACTTGCCCTGCTGGCAGACTGTATTTATAAGGGCCGCGGCACCCGCACGAACCGTGCCAAGGCCCGCCGCATGTGGAAGGAAGCAGCAGACAGCGGCGAGATCTTATCCAACATTGCACTGGGCGATGACTGCGCTGCCCGGGGCGACAATGGCCGGGCACTTTTGTATTACCGCCGTGCCCGCACCAACGCAGCCCATATGCCGGATATCGAGTACACTCCGCAGGTGTGCCTGCGTGTGGCCCAGACCGAAACGCGCTACACCAGCCGCAAAAAGGCGCTGTCACTGGCCGCAGAAGCAAGGCAGGGCTTTTCCATCAAGGCCCGTGAGCACGAGCCGGACGCAGAGCAGTGGCTGGCCGAAGCCGACCAGCTCATCCGGGAACTGACCAGTGAACTGCCTGCCCGAGCCACAGCTTACGACATGGAATCTTTACAATTGGACTAAAAAATCGTCATATCGGGACGGTAAGATATACTCGGAAATGATTTGAAGAGCTGCGCCCAAGATGCACAGCACCGGAGAGGAAACAGACAGTATGAGCAAAGTAATCGGCATCGATCTCGGCACGACCAATTCCTGTGTGGCAGTGGTGGAGGGCGGCAAGCCCGTGGTCATCACCAATGCGGAGGGTGAGCGCACCACCCCCAGCGTTGTGGCCTTCACGAAGGACGGTGAACGTCTGGTGGGCGGCGCGGCCAAGCGCCAGATCGCCACAAATTCCGGGCGCACCATCTCCAGCATCAAGCGCCATATGGGCAGTGACTACCGGGTGCACATCGACGGCAAAGACCTGACCCCGCAGGAGATCAGCGCCATGATTTTGGCCAAGATCCGCCGCGATGCCGAGAGCTATCTGGGCGAGCCGGTGACCGAAGCGGTCATCACGGTGCCCGCCTACTTCGACGACAGCCAGCGCAAGGCTACGCAGGATGCAGGCCGCATTGCAGGCCTGAACGTGCTGCGCATCATCAACGAGCCTACTGCTGCCGCTGTGGCCTATGGTTTGGATAACGAAGCGGCGCAGAAGATCCTCGTCTACGACCTCGGCGGCGGCACCTTTGATGTGTCCATCATCGAGATCGAGGACGGGACCTTTACGGTGCTTGCCACCGGCGGCGACACCCATCTGGGCGGTGACGACTTCGATCAGCGCATCGTGGAATATGCCGTGGCCGAGTTCAAAAAATCGGATCGCATCGACCTCTCCCGCGACCCGGCAGCTATGGGCCGGCTGAAAGAGGAAGCCGAAAAGGCAAAGAAGGAGCTTTCTGCAGCGCCGTCGGCACAGCTGAACCTGCCCTTTATCGCAGTGGGCAAGGATGGCCCTCACCACTTGGATATCTCGCTTTCCCGCCCGCAGTTCGAAATGATGACCGGCGACCTGCTGGCCCGCACAGTGGCTCCCGTGCAGAATGCGCTGCGGGATGCAGGCATTTCTGCCAGCCAGCTGGGCAAGGTGCTGCTGGTGGGCGGCAGCACCCGGATGCCTGCGGTGGAGCGTCAGGTGAAGGAGCTGCTGGGCTGCGAACCCAGCCACAGCCTGAACCCGGACGAGTGTGTTGCCATGGGTGCGGCTGTGCAGGGCGGTCTGCTGCAGGGCGGCGGCAAGCTGGCCGGTGCCACCGGCGCAGCGGCGCAGGGCCTTGTGCTGATGGATGTGACCCCGCTGACCCTCTCCATTGAGACGCTGGGCGGCGTGGCCACCCCGCTGATCACCCGCAACAGCATGATCCCCACCCGCAAGAGCCAGATCTTCACCACCGCACGGCCCATGCAGACCAGCGTGGAGATCAACGTGCTGCAGGGCGAGCGCCACTTTGCCCGCGACAACAAGAGTCTGGGCAAATTCAAGCTCACCGGCATCCGGGCAAGCTTCTCCTCCAAACCGCAGATCGAAGTTACCTTCGATATCGATGTGAACGGCGTGGTGAAGGTATCTGCCAAAGACCTTGGCACCGGCCGGGAGCAGAACATCACCATCACCGGCAGCACCAACCTTTCGGAAAATGAGATCCAGCGCGCCATGGCAGACGCTGCCGCCTACGAGGCCGAGGACAGCCGCCGCAAGGAGCGGCTGGACCTGCACAATCAGGCCGAGGTGCTGGCCTACAAGGTGGATGAGGCTCTTTCCAAATGCAAAAAGGAGCTGGACAAGGACGAGAAGAACCGCATCAAAACCGACCTTGCCAACCTCCGCCGCTGCCTGCGCAAGGATAAGCCCGAAAAGATGAATGAAAACGAGGAAGCCGCCCTGCGTCAGGCCAAGACCCAGCTGGAAGAGAGCGCAAACCATCTGAATGGTGCTTTATACCAGTGAGCAGGAAACAGATGGTACGAATAATGCGCTGTAAAAGTTGCAACAAAACAGAATGATGAGAACTGTGCTCTGTAGAAAATAGAAACCACAGAGCACGTTTTTCTGCAGAAATAGTTGCAGGAGATAGGCTGACATTGTATAATACAACTGTATAGTTTTGGCTAAATTCGGGAATGATGCCTTGTTTGGGAGAAAGACATGGAAAAAACTGCGGAAAAGCTAAAGGTAAATGAGAGCCTGTTAAAAACAGTACTGTGCAGTGCTACTTTTTGGGGATTGTTGGCGCATGGTATGGTTCTGTTCAACAAATACTCATTCCATGATGATGTACGGTATTTCAATGAAGTGGGCGCTACTTACGAATCTGGACGGTGGATGCTGGGCATTCTTGGAAGTCTGAGTGCAAATTTGCTGGGTAGTAAAAACTACAGCCTGCCAGTGGTAAATGGTACGATTACGATTTTGTGCATTGCAGCAATCGTATATCTGCTGGTGGATAGTTTGAAGATCCAGTCAAAGCCTCTTGTTATTCTGCTGTGCGGAAGTATGGTGACATTTCCGTCAGTGACGGGAACATTCAGTTACATGTTTACTGCACCATACTATTATGCTGCATCCCTACTGGGAGTTGTTGGAGCATGGATTTTTCACCAGAAAAAGAATGTTGTCGCTCTATTACTCTGCACGGTTTTGATGGCTTGCTCTGTTGGTGTGTACCAGGCAAATATCCCGGTCTGCATCTGTACATTGCTGCTTTATATGATGGAAGATATCCGGCAGTCTGATATGAACTGGAAAGCGTTTTGGAAAATGGCCCTGTGTAATGCAACTGTGTGCATTGGGTTTGTTACAGAATATTTTCTAGTCAATCAATATTTTCTGAATCAGTTTGGCGTTGTTTTGACGGATTACAAAGGTATCAATCATTTTGGAAGAACAAATCTGAGCAATTATATTTATCGGATACTGTGCGGTTACGGCTCATTCTTTTATCCAAGCACTGCTGTGGAAGACTTCAGCGCAAGATATGTCTATACTTTGTTGATCATTGTTACTGCGATCATTGCCATATTTGTGCTCCGGAAAATGTATATTCTTAAGACCCCAAAAGGATGTCAAACCCTATTGATCCTAATCGCATATCCTATTGCAGCATGCTTTGTATACCTGATGGTAGAGCCTTGGGATGTTCATGCCGTAATGACTTTTGGACAGGCGTTTGCCTTTGCTTTGGTTGTATGGTTTATTGATAAATATCCCGAAGGAAGATAGAACAAAAGTAGAAGGTGCCCTATGTAAAGCTGCTGTTGCCCTATTAGGAGTACTTGTGACTCTAAATATTCGTTACAGCAATATCCTCTACCTAAAAGCAGACGTGATGCAGACACAAATGATCAGTTATTACACAACTTTGATCACGCGAATTGAAAGTATCGAAGGTTATACTGAAGATGCGCAGGTTGTTTATATCGGGGAGTATGACAAGCACGATAAAAATCTTGTTGGAATCAGCGAATATTTCGATGATTTGGATCTGGCTACATATAAAGGAGAACCTATTTTCAATGATTACGCATGGAAGGAAGCCATGGAGTTTTGGTGTGGCTTTGCACCGGAATTAGGAGATGCCGCAGAGTTTGACGGTAATGCCGAGGTAGCATCTATGCCCTGCTATCCGGATCAGGGCTCGATCCGGTGCATCAACGGAAAAATTGTTGTCAAATTTGCAGATGAGCCGTAAGAACTACGAAAAAGCAGGGAAGTTAAATGAAAAAATTATCGTTAATTATTTCAGTTTATAACGAAGAAGCCGTTCTGGAAAAGTTTTATAAAGCTTTCTGCTCCATCGAACAGAATTTGGAATACGGGGGAGGGGGATATGAGCTGATTTTTGTAAATGATGGCAGTACCGATGCCAGTATGAATATTCTGGAAGTGATTGCGCAGCAGAACAAGAATGTCCGTGTAATCAGTTTTTCGCGAAATTTTGGCCACGAGGCTGCCATGATTGCAGGCATCGATCATGCTGCGGGGGACGTGATCATTTGCATGGATGCCGACCTGCAGCACCCTCTGGAATGCATCGCCCCCATCATGGCGAAATTTGAGGAAGGCTATGAGGTTATCAGCATGGTCCGAACCTCCAACAAATCGGCAGGTGCCATCAAAAACTTTACATCCAGAGCATTCTACCGGGTGATCAACGCCTTGTCTGATCAAGTAAAGCTGGAGGAAAATGCATCGGATTTCTTTGCCATCAGTAGCCGTGTGGCAGATGTTCTACGTACAAATTACCGTGAAAAAACTCGTTTTCTACGTGGATATGTACAAAGCGTTGGTTTCCGGAAAACAACGCTGGAATACACTGCTGCGGAAAGAGCTGGCGGTGCCAGCCACTATACGCTAAAAAAACTGATGAATTTTGCAATCAGCACCATAGTCGGTTTTTCTGATTTTCCACTGAAACTCGGCCTCTATGCCGGTGCTGTAAGTTTTCTTGCTGCTGTGATTTTTGCTATAAGTGCACTGTGTGGATTCCGCGAGTATAAGGTGATCCTTGCGGCAGTCAATGTTTTATTTGCCGTTCTCTTTTTGCTGGTCGGAATTATGGGTGAATATTTTTCCGTTGCATTCGCAGAGCTGAAAAACCGTCCGATCTATATTGTGGAAAAGGAAATCAATTCCGGGCACTGCGTATGATACAAATAATAAAGCAACTTTATTTTCGTTATAAGGAATTGATCAACTATGTGATCGTAGGTGGTCTGACTACGGTAGTGAGTCTGGCAAGTTACTATTTTTTCACTGCAGTCTTTCTGAACCCGCAAGACCCATTTCAACTGATGACTGCCAATACGCTCTCATGGATCTGCGCAGTCTCTTTTGCTTACATCACAAACAGGAAGTTCGTTTTTGAAAGCAAAAGTGCTGATAAATTGCGCGAAATGCTGAAATTTTTCAGTGCGAGGATTTCCACTCTCCTTATCGAAATGGCCTGCATGACATTGCTGGTAAATATTCTGCACTGGAATGACCGGATCTCTAAGTTTGCGGTACAGTTCATCGTCATGGCTCTGAATTACATTTTCAGCAAGCTGTTTGTGTTCCGCATCAAAGAATAATACAGAGTAAAAGGGGCTGCTGCACATGCAGCAGCCCCTTTTACTCTGTGGAAAAAGCCTTACAGCATCTTAGAAAGGAATGCTTTTAGTCTGGGATGCTTCGGATTCGTGAACAGTTCCTGCGGCGGCTCGTCCTCCTGGATCTTGCCGTCGTCGATGAAGATGACGCGGTTGGACACCTCGCGGGCGAAGCCCATTTCGTGGGTGACCACCAGCATGGTGATGCCGGTGTGGGCCAGCTCCTTCATCAGTTCCAGAACCTCGCCCACCATTTCGGGGTCGAGGGCGCTGGTGGGCTCGTCGAACAGGATCACGTCCGGGTCCATGGCAAGGGCACGGGCAATGGCAATGCGCTGCTGCTGGCCGCCGGAAAGGCTCTTGGGGTAGGCGTCGGCCTTGTCGGACAGGCCTACGCGGGCCAGCAGTTCGTCTGCCTTGGCGGAGATGGCTTCCTTATCCTTGAGCTTGAGCAGGGTGGGGGCCAGCTCAAGGTTTTTCTTCACAGTCAGGTGCGGGAACAGGTTGAAGTGCTGGAACACCATGCCCATCTTCTGGCGCACAGCGTCGATGTGGGCTTCATCCACCTCGGTGCCCTCAAATTTGATGCTGCCGGAGGAGGGGATCTCCAACCGGTTCAGGCAGCGCAGAAAGGTGGACTTGCCGCAGCCGGAGGGGCCGATCAGGCAGACCACGTCGCCGCGGTAGATGTCGATATCAATACCCTTCAGCACGTCCAGGGTGGGGGTGGGCTGCTTTGCGCCCTTTTTGGTCTCACCGCCGTAGGTCTTGGTCAGGCCGCGGACTTCCAGAATCTTATCGGTCACTTTGAGCAAGCCTCCTCTCAAACTTTGCCAGCAGACGGGTGAACAGCATGACCAGCACAAGGTAGATCAGTGCATCGCCCAGCAACGGGAACATGGGCTCGTAGGTGCGGTTCATGATGCCCTGTGCGGCGTACAGCAGCTCCTTGCCGCCGATGACGGTGATGAGCGAGGTATCCTTGAGCAGGATGATGAACTCGTTGCCCAGTGCGGGCAGCACCGCACGGATGGCCTGCGGGATGATGATGACCACCATGGTGGTCATGTAGTTCAAACCAAGGCTGCGGCCGGCCTCCATCTGGCCGGGGTCAACGGCCATCAGACCGCCGCGGATGATCTCCGAAACATAAGCACCGGAGTTGATGCCCAGTGCCAGCGCACCTACCATGGTAAAGTTGCGGCTGTTGGCAAAAATGACCATGCTCATGATGAGCAGCTGCACCATCATAGGCGTGCCGCGGATGATGGTGGTGTAAATTTCGCAGATGATGTTGAAGAAGCCCAGCACCGGGTTCTTGTGGCCGGGGCGCTGCTGGTCGTGTGCCACACGCACCAGAGCTACCACGCTGCCCAGCACGATGCCCAGCGCCAGCGCGAGAGCTGTGACCAGCAGGGTGGTGCCCACACCGCTGACATACTGGAGCCAGCGGTCTTTCAGGATGAACGCCTGATAAAACTTAAAGAAAAATTCCTGCCCGAAGCTGAGCTTCGTACCGCCGTTGAGCAGCTCTTTGAGCAGTTCGTATTGAGCAGCCATTCGCATCCTCACTTTCCTGTTTTGTTAGAATTTTGTAACCTTATTTTTCCAAAAAAGGGGAGGTACCCCAGTTGGGGCTGCCTCCCCGTGGTTCCGTTATCAGCCAGCTGATTATTCAGCGGTGATGTACTTGTCCACGATGGACTGCAGGGTGCCGTCAGCCTTCAGCTCTTCCAGAGCGGCGTTGACGACATCTTCCAGAGAAGAACCCTTTGCCATGCCGATGGCGTAATCCTCCTCGGCGTAGCTGGTCTCCAGCACCTTCAGGCCGGGGTTGGCAGCCACATACTCCTTGGCGGGAGCGTTGTCGATGACCACAGCGTCCACCTGACCATTGTTCAGGGCCTGCACAGCGGTCAGACCGCTGTCGTAAGCCACCACAGCGTCCTCGCCGAAATCATCGGTGCAGTAGATGTAACCGGTGGTGCCGCGCTGAGTGCCGATCTTCTTGCCCGCCAGATCATCGGGAGATGCAATGTCGGAGCCTTCGGGCACGATGATGGACTGGATGCCGGTAGCATAGCTGTCGGAGAAGTCCATCACAGCCTTGCGCTCGTCGGTGACGGTGACGCCGGCCATGACGATATCGGCCTTACCCTGCTGCACGCTCAGCAGAGCGGCGTCAAAGTCCATGTCATCGATCTGCAGCTCCAGACCCAGCTTGTCAGCAATGGCCTGAGCGGTCTCAATGTCGATGCCCTCGAACTCGCCTGCATCGGTGGTCATCTCATACGGAGGGAAGGTTGCGTTGGTAGCCATGGTCAGCTTGCCGGCCTCAACGGTGGTCAGCTCGCCAGCGGCAGCGCTGGTGGAAGCAGCTTCAGAAGAAGCAGCAGAGCTTGCCACGGAGGAAGCGGTGCTTGCGGAAGAACCACCGCAGGCGGTCAGAGCCAGAGCGGCAACGGACAGACCGGCAGCTGCCAGAAAGCTGCGACGAGAGATCTTTTTCATATTCAAACACTCCTCAAATGTACTGTATGTTTTTGCGGTACGCCAGAACGATGCGATTCATCGAACATCTGGCGAACGAATTTAGTATAGATTGTACAAATTGAAAAGTCAATACTTGTGCAAAAAATCTCATCAATTGAAACCGAATTGAAAACAATTATACAAAAAATGCGTTGAAAAAATGTATATATACAAATTATAGATATTTTGCGATCTCTTCTTTGCTCCGCTTTGGCACGCAGTAATCCCGGTTCTCGTCCAGATAATATTTTACGCCGGTCTCAGCCGTTAGCGGCACAATGTGAGCCTTGTGGGTCGGGTAGCCGAACGCCACCATGAATGCCAGCTTCTGCGGTTCTTCAATGCCCAGCAGTTCGGTGAGGGTAGGCTTGTTGATCGCGCCCATGATGCAGCTGCCCACGCCTTTGTCCCATGCGGCAAGGGTCATGTTGGCAAGGGCGATGCCGGTATCGGTGGCAAGGTCGCCGGGGATGGAAGTGTCCTGCACCACGGCCACATACAGGGTGGGCAGCTCGTCGGCTTTGGGCGTGCCCTGCTCCGGCGGCAGATAGGCAGCCCACTTGACCAGCGGCTGCACCTTTGCCACCGCCTCGGGCTTGTTCACCACCACCAGACGCACAGCCTGACGGTTGGCTCCGCAGGAGGACAGGCGGACGGCCTCGACGATATCATCCACCACATCCTGCGGAACAGCTTTCTGTGCAAAGCGGCGGTAGGTGCGGCGGCTGACAAGAGTATCCATAACAGACATAAAGAGCACCTCCTTTATATAAGTGTTGTCAAAAGTATAGCAGATGCGGCAGAGTCTTGCAACGCTCCGGCGCAAAAAAGCTTGCACGTTGGGCAGTGATCTTGCCTTTTGCGACAGGCTGCGATTGCATCCGACAAATGATACATGGTAAAATATGGTAGAAGAAAGGAGGCGGCGCAATGGTATTGGCGGCAGGCATCGTGGGTTTTATTCTGGGGGTCAATTTGGGTTTTTTGTTTGCCGGGCTGATGCGGGCGGCAAAGGAGAAGGACGAGCAGACAGAAGATGAAAACAAGACATGTTGAGAATGAATGAAAATAACGGAGAACAAAAAGGGCCGCTGTACGGGATGCTGTGCAGCGGCCCTTTCTGCCGGGCTTGACGGAACTTACGATTTTCTCTTGGTCGCTCCTGTTTTTCTGCATCCGGCGGCAAAAGATGCCAAAAACCACTTGACAAACTGTTACGGGGGGGGTATTATATAGAAAAAGCAGGCTCCACAAAAAAGTGATGGGGGCATGCAGAAAAGATTGTGAGGTTGATTCTTATGTCTAACATTTCTCGTCGTAAGTTCCTCAAGGGCGCAGGTGTTGCTGCTCTGGCTGTTGCTGCTGCCGGTGTTCTGGCTGGCTGCTCCGATCAGAGCACGCCGGACGTCTCCGATAAGAAAAAGAAGGTCACGCTGAAGTATTATAGCCGCTCTGAAGGCAAGGTTTTTGGTTCGGTTGATATCGAGGTTGGAGTTCTGGTGGACAGCATCAGCTATACTACCATTCAGGAAAAGAAACCGGCTGATACTAAGGACTTCTACATTGTAGACACGACTGACTACAAGATTCCTGCAGACGGTACGGTCTGGATCAACATGAATATGAACGAAACTGCAAAGCCTCAGATTATCACGATCAAGTATATGGCGATTCTGGGCACCGGTGCTCCCCAGGAGGTTCCAGCTACCACTTCTTGGAATTGGACCAAGACGGTTAAAGTGTATGGCGGCGGCGATGTGATCGACCTCGATGACGTGAAGCTCGACGGCGGCTACAAGATTGCTGATGTTAGAGATGTGGTCAACGGTAAAATCGATGAGCACAACGTTGCAACCGTTTATGTTACGATGTAAGCTGAATCGGATTTTTCAAAATTATTTGAATTTTTAAATTAAAAATTTAAGAAGACAACACCAACAGGGTGGTGGCCAACAAGGCCTCCGCCCTATTGGTGTTGTTTTTTGTTGAAATTTCACTTGACAAACAGTTACCAGGGAGGGTATTATATAGAAAAAGCAGGCTCCACAAAAAAGTGATGGGGGCATGCAAAAAGATTGTGAGGTTGATTATTATGTCTAATATCTCTCGTCGTCAGTTCCTGAAGGGCGCAGGTGTCGCTACTCTGGCTGTTGCTGCTGCCGGTGTTCTGGCTGGCTGCTCCAAGGAAGACATCGAAAAAGTTGTGACCAAGGACGTCAAGGTCGTCTTTATGTGCAACGGTGCCACCGTGGGTGACCAGAACTATCTCAAGGTTGCACAGGATAAGACCACGGTTGAAGTGTCTGAGATCCCCAGCAATTACTTCCCGGTTGGCTATAAGGTCGTTTCTACTGGCGAGCTGAAGATTGCTAAGCTTCCTACCGGTGAAGATGGCATTAAGGTGATGCTGGACGAAATCGAAGTGCCGGTGGATATCTACTACTATGAGGTAGTTGACGGCAAGGAAGTCGACCGGATGATCTTTGAGGACGTCACGGTTTATGCAAGCCAGAAGACTATCACCAAGAAGGTGGCAGAACAGTATGCAGGTGATTCTTATACTGTTGTGGGTGATGGTCCGTTTACAATCAACTGGAGCAACAATACCGTTCGCGTCGAGGCAAAGAAAAATTAAGGCTTTGGGTATTATCTGCGCTTAACGTATAAAAAGGTCGGCAGTCGTATGACTGCCGCCTTTTTGTGCTTATAGTCAGTTTCGCCGATTCTCCGGCTGCGGGCAACTCCTTCCGTCAAAGCCTGCGGCTTTGCTACATTCCCCAAGGGGACGGCTTTAAGGCTATACCGGAAAGTTTCCCTTCTCGGCATAGGCGTTTCCTTGGGGGGAGCTGGCGCGTTAGCGCCTGAGGGGGTTACTTTCGCTTCGGCAGCGGCACACACAGCACCAGCGTGATGCCGATGGCCAGCGCAACGGCTACTTTAAAGGTGCTGATGCCGTTGGAGAGGGCCAGCGCATTGTTGCCCTGTATAAAATAGTAGGCGGTGAGTAGATGCCCGCGCCGGGCACCAGCGGGAAGATGCCGGACAGCAGGAACACCGTTACCGGCATTTTAAGCACAATGGCAAACACGCGGGTGAGCAGGGTGAGCGGAATGACCGCCAGCAGGGAGGCTGCGGCACTGTCTGCCCCCAGCATCACGGCCAGCTCGTAGACAAACCAGCCCACGGCACCCACCAGCCCGCAGAAGAGCAGGCTTTTGCGCGGACAGCCGAACAGAACGGCAAAACTCAGGGTGCCTGCGCCGGCAATAAAGAACTGCGCGGCCAGCTCCCCAATTTGTGTACTGGTCAACATCATGCCACGACCACCCCCGTAAAGAATGTATAAAGGCTCAGCACAAGGCCGGTGCCAATGGCAATGCTGGCTGCAATGAGCAGCGCATCGATCATGCGGATGGTGCCGGAGAGGTAATCTCCGTGCACAAAGTCGCGGATGCCCATGGTAAAGGCGATGCCGGGGGTCAGGATCATCAGCGAACCGATAATAGAATGACTGGCCGGTGTGCCCAGCACTCGGCAGGCCAGAATGCACACCAGCGTGATAAGCGCAGCACAGCTGATCTTGCAAAAGCCGCCGGGCAGCTCGTGCTGCTCACACAGCAGCAAATAGCCGCTGGCAAGAAAGCCTGCCAGTGCCGCCGCCAGCGCACTGCGCAGTGTGCCGCCGAAGATCAGCGCAAAGCAGAATGCACCGCACATGCCGCTGACCAGCTGCACCCAGTCCTTGGGAAAAGGGATGCGCCGCGCCAGCACCAGACGGCTCTCGGCTTCGTCCAGCGACATGCTGCCCTCTGCGATCTCGCGGGAGAGGGCGTTCACTGCCGCCACTCGGCCCAGATGAGTGGTGCGGGTAGGCACATTGCGCACCTCGCTGATCTCGGCGGTGCCCGCACTGGCAAAGATGCCGTTGGTCAGCACGTAAACATGGAACTCCCGCAGGTGGAATGACCGGGCCATGATCTCCATGGTCTGCTCCACCCGGAACACCTCGGCACCGTTTTCCAGCAATGTCTGGCCCGCCGCCATGATAAAATCCATGATGCGGCGGCGCAGTTCTTCATCCGGGAAAACCTCGCGGCTGTTCATTGCCGCACCTCCTTTATAAATAATGCTGTCTTATTCTACCATGTCCGCGGCTGGCGCACAAGATAAAAAAACGCAATTTCCTACTAAAAAACTTCGTTGTAGGTGTTGACAAATCCGGTCGATTGGATTATTATAAATGCAATATCACAAAAATGGCTGTGAAGAGAAGAGTAGGCCTTCGCATTGATCCTTACCAGAAAGCCCGGGCGATGGAAAAGGGCAGGAAACAGGAAGCTGAAAATGGTCTCGGAGCCGTGTGGGCGAGGCGCATGAGTGCTAAGTCTGCAACGGGAGCGCCCGTTACAGCGTCCGGCTGTAAGCAGCAAAGCTGCCGCAGCATTGAGGCTGTGCCCGCAAGGGTGCGGTAAACCAAGGTGGTACCACGGAAGTATGTTATGCTCCCGTCCTTGTCTGAGCGTTGGCTCAAGGTCAAGGACGGGAGCTTTTTTCATGCATCCGTCAAAGGCCCTTAGCACGGAACTGTGCCGTGCGGGCCGCTGTACATTATAATAAGCAAATAGAGAGGGAACAAAACTATGATTACTCGTCGTGATTTTCTGAAAGTTACCGGAGCTGCAGCTGCTGCAGCTGCCCTGACCGCATGCGGCGGTTCTTCTTCCACCGCATCTTCCGCTGCTTCCGGCACTGCTTCTTCCGCAGCTTCTTCTGCTGTGGCTAAGCTGGACAAGGTGAAGGTGGCTGTGCCCAACGACACCACCAACGAGGCACGCGCTCTGACCCTGCTGGAGAAGAACGGCTTCTTTAAGCTGAAGGCTGATGCAGGCCTGACCGCAACCGCAAAGGACATCGAGGAGAACCCTCTGAATGTTTCCGTCGATGAGGTCGAGGCTGCTCAGGTGCCCAACGTCCTGCAGGACGAGGACTACGCCGTCATCAACTCCAACTACGCCATCTCCGCTGGTCTGGACCCCATGACCGATGCTCTGGCAATGGAGGACGGTACCTCTGCTTACGTCAATATTCTGGTCTGCAAGGACGGCAATCAGGAAGAGCCGAAGATCAAGGCTCTGGCCGCTGCTCTGCAGAGCCAGAAGGTGAAGGACTTCATGGATGAAAACTACAAGGGTGCTGTGGTGTCCGTTGTGGAGAACCCCACCGACGGCTATGACTCCTCCATCGACTACGATGCACTGAACGGCGAGACCGTCAGCTGCGCTGCTACTCCGGCTCCTCACTGCGAGGTTCTGGAGATCTGCAAGGACATTCTGGCCGAAAAGGGCATCACGCTGGATATTCAGGAGTACGACGACTATATCATTCCCAACAACATCGTTGAGGACGGCCAGTGCGATACCAACTATTTCCAGCATCAGCCGTATCTGGACGACTTCAATGCAGAGCACGGCACCCATCTGGTGACGGTTGCCGGCATCCACGTGGAGCCTATGGGCATCTACGGCGGCAAGCAGGACAGTCTGGCACCGATCGAGGGTTAAGCAAACTCCCCCAGTCACCTTGCGGTGACAGCCCCCTCGGGAAGGGGGCCTTTGCCTGACCGTTCTGTTTCAGGCTCCCTCCATGAGGGAGCTGGCAAACCCGCAAGGGTTTGACTGAAGGAGTTTATTCAACAGCAAGGAGCAATTTCTGTGATCGAGATCAAACATCTTTCCAAGACCTTCCAGATGAAGGACGGCGCGGTGAATGCGCTGAAGGACATCAACCTCACCATCCCGGATGGTTCCATTTATGGCATCATCGGCATGTCCGGTGCGGGCAAATCCACGCTGGTGCGCTGCATCAACCTGCTGGAACGCCCCACCGAGGGCAGCGTTGTGATCGACGGCACCGCTATGGAGACTTTAAACGCAGCCCAGCTGCGTGAGCGCCGCCGCGATATCACCATGATCTTCCAGCAGTTCAACCTGCTGATGCAGCGCAGCTGTCTGAAGAACATCTGCTTCCCCATGGAGCTGGCCGGTGTGAAAAAGGCGGATGCCGAAAAGCGTGCCAGAGAGCTGCTGGAAGTGGTGGGCCTGCCCGATAAGGCCAACGCCTACCCGGCACAGCTGTCCGGCGGCCAGAAGCAGCGCATTGCCATTGCCCGCGCACTGGCAACGGACCCCAAGGTCCTGTTGTGCGACGAGGCCACCAGTGCGCTGGACCCCAACACCACCCATGCCATCCTGACTCTGATCAAGGACATCAACAAGAAGCTGGGCATCACGGTGGTGGTCATCACCCATCAGATGAGTATTGTGGAAGAGATCTGCGATCACGTTGCCATTCTGGACGGCGGCGTCGTGGTGGAGGAAGGCTCCGTGCAGGAGATCTTCTCGAACCCCAAAACGCCCGCAGCAAAGCGTCTGGTGGCACCCAACGGCGGCAGCGCCGCACGGGATCTGTCCAGCTTTGCACCGGACGACCATGTGGTGCGCGTCACCTTCAACGGTTCGTCCACGGCAAAGCCGCTGGTGGCAAGCCTTGCCGCAGAAAAAGGCATTCTGGTGTCGGTGCTCAGCGCCGATACCCGTGATCTGAGCGGCCAGTGCTACGGCTCCATGCTGCTCAAGCTGCCCGCTGATGTGGAGCAGGCAAAGCAGGCTGCGGCCTATATGCGCGCCCAGCCCGGCATTACGGTAGAGGAGGTGACCGGCGAATGAGTATTGCAGATTACGGCTTTGCCATCTGGGAGACCTTTTATGTGACGGTCCTTTCCACCGCGTTTGCGCTGGTGCTGGGCCTGCCGCTGGGTGTGCTGCTGGTGGCCGGTGATAAGGACGGCATTCTGCCCCTGCCCGGCTGGCTGATGCACCTGCTGAATATCATCATCAATATCCTGCGCAGTGTTCCGTTCCTGATCCTGATGATCTGTGTATTCCCGCTTACCCGTGCCATCGTGGGCACCACGGTGGGTACCAAAGCCACCATCGTTCCGCTGGTGGTGGCAGCCTTCCCGTTCGTGGCACGTCTGGTGGAGACCAGCCTGCGCGAGCTGGACGAGGGCGTGGTGGAAGCGGCCCAGAGCATGGGCGCAACGCCGTTCCAGATCATTACCAAGGTGATGATCCCGGAATGCCTGCCCGGCCTGATCTCCAGCATGACCACCGCACTGACCACCATTCTGGGCTACTCGGCCATGTCCGGTGTCATTGGCGGCGGCGGTCTGGGCAAGATCGCTTTGTCCTACGGCTATTACCGCTACCAGACCGATATCATGATCGTGTGTGTCATTTTGCTGGTGCTGATGGTTCAGGTGTTCCAGACTTTGGGCACTGCTTGGGCCACCAGAAGCGATAAGCGGCTGCGGAAGTAACTCCTTCAGTCGCACTTCGTGCGCCAGCTCCCTCGGAGAGGGAGCCTCTGGCGAAGAGGAAAACTTTCCGGTATTGCCAAAGCCGAAAGGCTTTGACGGAAGGCATCCTCTCCTCATTTTGCCCCCGGACGGGAACTAAAATTTAACGTTTCAATTCCCCGCCGGAGGCTGCAGCACTCCTGCGGGGAATTGTGCTATATGGACAAACCCAGTAAAGGAGTATGTAGTATGAATCGCGATACCATCTGTGTGCAGGGCGGTTACACCCCCGGCAACGGCGAACCCCGCCAGATCCCCATTATCCAGTCCACCACCTTCAAGTATGCCACCAGCGAGGATATGGGCAAGCTGTTCGATCTGGAAGCTGACGGCTACTTCTATTCCCGTCTGCAGAACCCCACCTGCGACCTTGTGGCTAAGAAGATCTGCGAGCTGGAAGGCGGCACGGCCGCAATGCTGACCAGCAGCGGTCAGGCTGCAAACTTCTTTGCCCTGTTCAATCTCTGCGAAGCAGGCGACCACATCGTGGCATCCAGTACCATCTACGGCGGCACCTTCAACCTGATCTCCGTCACCATGAAGAAGATGGGCATTGAAGCCACCTTTGTGGATCCGCTGTGCACCGAGGAAGAATTGAACGCCGCATTCCAGCCCAACACCAAGGTGGTGTTCGGCGAGACCATCGCAAACCCGGCCCTGACCGTGCTGGACATTGAGAAGTTTGCCAAGGCTGCTCACACCCACGGCGTGCCTCTGATCGTGGACAACACCTTCCCCACGCCGGTCAACTGCCGCCCCTTTGAGTGGGGCGCGGATATCGTGACCCACTCCACCACCAAGTACATGGACGGCCACGGCGCAGTGCTGGGCGGTGCCATCGTGGACGGCGGCAAGTTCGACTGGATGGCCCACGCCGAGAAGTTCCCCGGCCTGTGCACCCCGGACGACAGCTACCACGGCATCACCTACGCCGAGCGTTTCGGCAAAGAGGGTGCCTTTATCACCAAGGCTACCGCGCAGCTGATGCGTGACTTTGGCTCCATGCAGTCGCCCATGAACGCCTACATGCTGAACCTCGGTCTGGAAAGCCTGCATGTGCGGATGCAGCGCCACTGCGCCAACGGCATGGCCGTGGCAGAGTTCCTTGAGAGCCATCCCAAGGTGGCCTACGTGAACTACTGCGGCCTGGAGTCCAGCCCGTACCATGCACTGGCTGAAAAATACTTGCCGAACGGCAGCTGCGGCGTGGTCAGCTTTGGTCTGGCCGGCGGCCGTGAGGCTGCAAGCATCTTTATGAAGAACCTGAAGCTGGCAGCCATCGAGACCCATGTGGCCGATGCCCGCACCTGTTGCCTGAACCCTGCATCCAGCACCCACCGCCAGATGAACGATGAGCAGCTGAAAGCCGCCGGTGTGCCCGCAGAGCTGGTGCGCATGAGCTGCGGTCTGGAAAGCAGCGAAGACCTCATCGCAGATATTGCACAGGCGCTGGATAAGATCTAAAAGGTGAGTTCAGCAGCATCTAATCGGTTCCGGCCCTTCTCGTAAAAATGCGTTTGGAGCGCCCCGCAGGGCGCGACAAACGCAAAATATAAAAATAAATTCCGCTGAAAGATAGCCAGAGCGTCAGCGGAGGCTATTGAAAGTGCATTTTCGTCATCCAGCATAAAATTAATAAACTCATGTGCCAAATCTACCTCGCTGCAGTCCTTTGTGATGACCATTGCATCATACCAGGTGTTGGTTCCCTGCTGCGGAGTATAATAACCAAGATCCGGATTTTCACTGATAATATAAGAAGCATCTCCGGAATACACAACTGCCATCGCCTTGTTTCCTGAGATCATATTATCGATCACATCATCTCCTGCATAGATCGGATCCATGGTATCTCTCTGATCGATCAGCCAGTCATAAGCTTCCTGGATTTCATCCAGATCCTTGGTATTCATGGAGTATCCCAGAGCTTTCAGAGCAATCATAAAGGAATCCCTCTCAGAATCATACATGTAAAGATTTCCTTTGTATTTCTCATCTTTAAGAATATTCCAGCCTTCCTTATCCAGGTCTTCCTGAGATACTACATTCTTATTATAAAGAATTCCTACAGTTCCCCAGAAATATGGGCAGGAATAACGGTTCCCCGGATCATAGTCCTTGTTCTTTACTTCCGAAAGAAGATTTTTCTTATTTGGGATCTTTTTCCAGTCAATAGCCTGCAGATATTCTTCTTTGATCAGACGCTCGATCATATAATCGGACGGAACCAGAACATCATAAGTTTCACCGCTGGCAAGCTTGGTGTACATCATCTCGTTGGATTCGAAGGTTTCATACACAACAGTGCAGTTATATCTTTTTCAAACTTATCCAGCAGGCTCAGGTCCATATATTCACCGGCATTGTATACTTCGCAGTATATGGCTTCCCTGGCTTACGATCGTCCATTTTCCCATACGATCACAAGAATCACTGCTATCACTGCTGCCACGCACC
>ENA-OQKQ01000185-OQKQ01000185.1-human-gut-metagenome-genome-assembly--contig:-NODE-185-length-24196-cov-5.845777_pt1 | contig 24196 bp, 27 predicted proteins | sample MGYA00242651_ERZ504803 | MGnify/ENA primary metagenome ERZ504803 (study PRJEB26092, sample SAMD00036380) | human gut metagenome | host: Homo sapiens | study: EMG produced TPA metagenomics assembly of...
GTGTATAGTCCTCTTTGCTCAGATGCTCCGATAAGGTGTCCATCAGGGCGGCACTGGCCTTGACTGCCTGCTTGAACCTCGGTGAATCAGCGACTACCGTTTCACAGGGATAAAATCTGCCGTTAAACATTTCTTCCAGTATCATGCACCCACCTCCCTCAGACAAAAATCATCTCAGACAGGATGATTTCCTCTGCCCGGCTGCGGATGCTGTTCATGGCCTCGACCCATGCAAGCTGGTCACGGGCTTTCAGTTCCTCGGTGACGGCCTCCGCCTTCTGCATCTGCGAGACGATACACGCCAGCCGGTCAGCGGCCTGTTCGTTCAGGTCAGCAAGATACGTCCAGAGCTTTCCCGACAGAAGCAGGGCATTATACTGGCCGGGACGGTGTTCTTGTAGAAACGCCTTGTGCATCCGGCCCCACCGTCCAATGGGGCGGCTTTCCTCCGGTAGCTTCAGATCGGGGATGTAGTAGTCTCCCACCAGCGTGTAGCTGATGCCGTTTTGATGGATTTTCTTTGGTAAATGCTCCATGTTCGACCTCCTGTATTCAGTTTTTTTCAGAATCCAGTTGATCGTGTCCCTGTTCATGATAAATTCAAGGCAACTGAACTCTTCACGAACAAGTATGGCATATCCCGCCCAAGTTTCTGATAGTTCAGACCATAGGACTGAGATGTTCCTCTGGTATCAGAGGTGTTGTACGTGTCAATCGTTTCCTTACCCAGCACTTCCGACAGATCTTTTAATGTTGACTTCTCCTTGCCACCTAAAAACAGAAATGTATCGCAGTTACCCTCGATCGTCTCTGCGTTATCCTTATAAATTGACTTTAACTGTGCCTTAGACTGTAGGATAATGGATGCCGATATCTCTCTGCTTCGTATGGTTGCAATCAGCTTGTCAAACTTCGGAATCTGTCCGATGTTTGCGAACTCGTCCAGGATACACCGCACATGTACCGGGAGCTTTCCATGGTATTCATCGTCTGCAATCGTGCAGAGCAGATTGAAAAGCTGTGTGTACATGATTGATACCAAAAAATTAAGGGAATCATCTGTATCCGAAATAATGACAAACAGTGCTGTCTTTCTTCTACCGATGTCCCCTAAGTCGAGTTCATCATATGCTGTTATCTCCCTGACTTCCTTGATGTCAAATGGTGCAAGTCTCGCACCACAGGAAACCAGAATACTCTTGGCTGTCTTACCTGAAACAAAATGTCAAAGACTTTTTAGTACCCATACATTTCATTGCATGAAAAAAGCCACTGTAGATTTCTCCACAATGGCTATAAAGTCATTTTTATTCACTTTTGATTTTCGGCAACCTCATGCCCAAACTGGAATAGGTTTGACACTTTAATCGGGACTGAACTCCTTATCGGTAATGACATAATGAAATTCATCTGCACCAAAGGTATCTTTGTCCAGATCTGTAATAGTAAATGTAGTTCCATCAAATTTCATATAGCCGCTGGTGCCGTCAACAACAACGCCATCTTTTACAATGTCCAGATAAACAATTCTATCGATGCTATTCAACTCATAGGCCTGCCAACCGTCCACACCCTGAAAATAGGCTGTAACATTGGCAAACGGTTCATCGTTTTCCTCTTGCAGACAAGATAACTGGCACTGTCCTCCGATACCCAGGTGGCAGTCATTCCCCAAGGACCTTCCGTTGATACATATCTCCCAAATTTATGGTCGTTGGTACGGTTAATTATGAGTCCTACAAAAGAACCAACAACGAGTACAAGAATAAGCACAACGACACCAACAATGATTTTTACATTCTTCCTCATGATAAATTCACCCTTCCATAAATTCATCTGTTAAGAATATTCTTATTTTTCGCTCTTATTGAACATACTAATTATACCACAATATATGCAAGTTTTCCATATGCTTTTCTACCTATGCCGTATGCTGATTTGCCCTAACATCATTCTCAATCAGCCTCTTTATCTTGTCCTTCATGCTTTCTTCGGCATCCTCATTGAAATGCACTCTCACAACATACATTGTGCCACCTATCTGCTTTCTGAGTGCTACCGGTGTGTGTGATTTTCTATTCTCCATTTGTGTTCTCCTTTATGTCTGCCTGGTAAGGAAGAGCCTCTTTCAGCTGACAACCGGAAGCTGACAACCGACCTCTAAAAACTCTCAATTCCTTTTATTTATAGTTACTTTTCCTAAATTTACTTTTTCTCAAATATTCCGTTGCTTTCGTTGTCAGAACTATATATATCCCTTAAAAACATAGTAAATATAAGGTTTTATAGAACATAGAACCGACAACGGGGTTGGCAACGGGATAGACAACCAGCCGACAACCTATCAGGCATTTATCTCTCCATCCACTCCGGTGGCAATGATAACTGCTCCATCTGCTCCTTGGTTATCGGTTGAAAATCCTGACCTCTGTTGTCAGGCTTCTCCCATCCTTTCTGCCTGCGGTATGGTTCAGGAAAATGTCTTGGATTACTAAAGGCAATCCAATTACTGCAGTTATTCATAATGTCATTAATCTCACGAATTTCCCATTGTGCCGGATTTCCGTCATTTCCCAATGCCTCAGAATATAACTGCCTTGAACATACCATGCTTCCCTCGTAATGCTCCAAATAGTCAAGAATCAGCTCTTTCTTGGTATCTTCCTGCATAAACTGCTTCTGATACTCACAAAGCTCTTTTTCCATCTCTTTCGGAAGCCTCAGCTGGCATTTGCCACTCCTGTAGATTTCCATAGCCTCTGCCCACATCTGGTCGATATATTCCCTTGATGTCTTTTCATCATCGAGTATATGAGTTTCCGCCTCTTCCATATTGCAAAGAATAGGCAGAAATCTTCGGTTTCCCGACCTGTCCATAGGCAGGAAATCCAGCGAATTTGATGAACCGGCAAACACGCACTGCCTCTTGTGGTCTTTGGGATGCCTGTCGTATGGGGTCTTGTAAGTGTCTTTCTGTCTGCTCATAAAGGACTTGGTATCTTCCACATTCTTGGCATTGAGAATTGCCACCATTTCAGGGAACTCTATAATCAGATGCCCCTGTATTTTTCGGTATACATTATCATCATCCATTTTCTTCAAGTCATCCGTAAACCAGTCATCTTCCATGGCAAGGAAACGCAGAAAAGTGGATTTACCGGCTCCCTGACCACCTACCAGGCAGAGCATTACTTCAAACTTGATGCCCGGGCATGAAATTCTTGCTATCGTCCCTATCATAAAAAGCTTCATTACCTCATAGGTGTACTCACTGACCTCTGCCCCTAAGAAGTGATGCAGTGCATAGCGTATCCTCTCCCAGCCATCCCATGTTATGGAATTGATGCGGTCAAGAACCGGATGGTATCTGTTTTCATTTGCCACGACCTTTATCACATCCTCAATCCGCTTTTCGTTGGATAATCCATAATGCTTTTCAAGGTAGACAACAAGGAATTTCAAATCAACATCCGTCAGGCTGTCGCTTTCACGATACCATCCCAAATCCCTTGTAATGTCGATTTTATCCGTAAACATGTTCAGACGGAATGCACCCTGCAGATTAGGGTCATTCATCAAAATCAGACGATAGTTACCGACTGTTTTCCTGACTTCTCCCTTTTCTGTGCTCTCCAGCATCGCCCTGACTTCTCCGATACTCTTCAATTCTTCCTGCAATCGACTTCACCCCCTTTCCAATGTCAGAAACAACAGAAGCTCTGTCAGGGATATCCTTTTCAAGGAGAGTATCAAGCTGATATTCCACTTTACTGATATTCTGCAGAGCTTCTACAAAGCAGGGATGCCATTCCTCATCCATGCTCTTCGGTGCATATTCTGTTTTCCATTTCCTTAACAGATGATAATAGTCTGACAGAACACAAAAACACTGCTTCTGCTCTTCATCCAGTATCTGCTCCGGTGTTTTCTTTGGTGCCATCTTTTTCGGTGGTGCCCGGTTGGTTGCGTCATAATTCAGTCCAAAGTCAGATGCAATCTTCATTGCAGCTTCCTTTGGTGCAAGCCCGAAATATTTTGCCACAAAATCTATCGCATCTCCGGTATCTCCACAGCCGAAACAATAGTATCTCTTATCAATCTTCATGCTGGGAGTCTTGTCTTTATGAAACGGACAACAAGCCAGCCCACTCCGGTTGATTTTGATGCCATACTGCATAGCCACCTGCCTTGCAGTGACATTTTCTTTCACTACTGCAAATACATTCATGCTTATCCCAATTCCTCTCCCCTTGCTTTTTTGTGTGCTGGTGTTTCTGCCACCTTTGCTCTCTGCTCCTCTACAAGCTTCCTGTTTGCCTCAAGAAGGGCACGGACTGACTTCCTTGCATGTTCCTTTACCTCAGACTTCTTTTGCTCCTTTATGCGTGGATTTTGCAATGTTTCCATTACTTTCCCGGCTACTTTCTGTGCCATGCCCCTGAGCCTGTTTTCCAAATTATCAAGACACCTTCCGACAAAATCCCGCTTGTCCTTTGGTGTCTTTCTCTCATCCGAGGTCAGCCACTTTTTATATCTGCGAAGCTCCTCAATATCTTCCGCCCTGGTCTGCTCTGCCATTGTATCAGATACTGCCTCACACGCTTTTTCATAGGCATCCTCAGCTACCTGTTCCACAAAATTCTCCATATCCAAAACTCTCATGGTAATCTCATCCAGAACTGCCTGCTTCTCTGCAATTCGCTTTTTCTGATTTTCAATTATAAAGTCCTGCTTTTCAAGATAGCCTGCACCACCATAAACCGGCTCACACTCCACCTGCACTCCGTTTCTCTGTGCTATCTCCAAAAACAATTTTCTGCATTCTGCATCAAAGTTCATTTTCCGGTTATTGTATTTCCCTTTCTTTTTTGCTGGGTCAGGCAGTTCAAAGCCAAGCTCTTCCAGTGCCTTATCCTGCTGGGGACATAATTCTCCATATTTGTTTTTTGCGTCAAATACATGCCTCTCATGAATATGCGGGGTTGCCTCATCCAGGTGCAGTGCCCAGTCCAATATATGAATGTGGGAGCCATATCTTTTATTGAACTCGTCAAAGAACTCTGCTGATACCTTAGCTAGCACATCCGGTGTAACCGCATGGTCTATATTGCCAAGCTGTATCACGCTTTCTTCCGGGCAGGTCTTATGTTTTTCAGTACATCATCAATCGTTCTGTTTCTCTCCGGATGCCTTGCCTGCTCATTCCTCTCATTCTGTGCATCCACAAAATCTGAATAATGCTCATAGTAATAGGCACGCTCAATTTCTGTAAAATTAAACTGCCTCTCTTGGGAACTGCCCGCAAAACTGTAACCCTGATAGCAGTCCCAGTAAACATTCTGCTTTGTTCTTTCCGAATCAATATGTTCACTGTGCTCCACATCAAAATCCCTGTCATTATGCTTTACATCATAGACTCCATGCTTTCCACTTCTGCCATTATGCCTTGAAGCTTTCATTGTCTTTTCTCTCCTCTCCACTGTTTGTTTTTTTGATGGCGGAGCCGATAAACCCTTGCGTTTGCGGCAAGTAATACCCAGTACTTATTGTCGCTACGACAATAAACTGGGCAGGGCTTCTGCCCTTGACCTGATGAAGGCTCTGCCTCTCAACTCCGACAAAGGTTGCACCTCTGTACTCTGCTCCGAAGGAGTTGAAATCTGTCATCCCACAGGACGGATAACACAGTTCAACTTCTCCGGTTGCCCTGCATTTCCTGCGGAAATTTGAGCATGAAAAAAGCACCCAAGACTTCTCTCAAGTGCTTTCTGCGAAATCCTATTCAGGCATTCCAATCGTCGGTTCCAATGCAAGACTGCCTGCCGTTGCATAGACTCCGTTCTCCCTGTCCTGCCTGCGGATTTCTTCTTTCATTGCCTGCATTTTTGCACGCTTTTCATTTTTTACACGCTCTTCATATTTCCTCTGCCATCCACTTTCTTTTCTTCGTAAATACTGCTGATGTCTCCTGTCCTTGATTCTGTTAATCCGGTCAATCTCAGCCTGCTCTTCAGCAGTAGGTTCTGTCATCATTGCCGGTGGAACATACCGACCAACAAAATTGAAATAGATTTCAATCTCCTGCGTGGTTTGGATGCTCCCCTTTCTGTCTCTTTCATGCACCAGCACCTTATCAACAAATTCATTTACCATTGCCGGTGTCAGTTCCTCGAACTTCTCATATTTATCAATCAGTGCAATAAACTTGCCGGCAGAATTTCTGCTTTTCTCATATTCTGTGAGCTTCGCTTCCAGCTCCTTAATCTCTGCATCCAGCTCCGCTTTTTCCCTGGCATACTGCTTATCAAGAACCTCATATCTGCTGTCCGGTAGTTTGCCGAGAATATTGTCCTCATAAATACGGCAGATTAGCTTCTCCAGCTCCTCACAGCGATTTCCAGCCACTGCGATTCTTGCCCTGACCTTTTTTACCTCTGCATCCTCCTGTGTTGACTGTGCCATTGTTATGGTGTCTATGAACTCGCTCCGGTCATACTTTGCATATTCAAAGATTGCCCTGAGTGTGTCTCCTATCAGTTCCAGCACCACTGACTCGTTAATCCTGTGCTGTGTCTTGCACAATGTTCCGCAAGGTACCTTGGTATAAGCAGAACAGGTATACTGGGCAATCCTCTTTCCATTGCTTGTCCGGTGCACATACATTTTTGCACCACAGTCAGCACAATACATAAGACCGGTAAGAACATGATGCTCTCCCCATCCGTCCGGGTATCTCCTTACATTTTCCCGTAATTTCTGCACTGTATCAAAGGTCTGCTGGTCAATAATCGGCTCCTGCGTATTCTCAAATATTACCCAGTTGTCCTCTGATACATAATGGCTCTTTTTATCCTTAAAATGCTTCTGTGTTTTAAAATTGACCGTGTGACCTAAGTATTCCCTTTTCTTCAATATCCCGACTACTGTAGAAGAACCCCATCCATAAGGGTCTTTCACTTTCTTGTTTCTGTTATTCCCCTGCCCGAAGCGTGCCATATGCACTGCCGGTATTTCCACTTTTTTCTCCTGCAGAAGTTTTGCTATCTGATAAGGACCCAGCCCATCAATAGTCCATTTGAATATCAGCCTCACAATTTCGGCAGCTTCTTCATCCACAATCCAATGGTTTCCGTCATTTTCATCTTTCAGGTATCCGTATGGTGTAACACTTGCCACATGCTTTCCGGATTTTCCCTTGGATTTGAATGTGGATTTTATCTTTTTGCTGATATCCTTGGCATACATTTCATTCATAACATCCCTGAATACAAGGAAATCGTCATCTCCATTGTAACTGTCATGATTATCGTTAATTGCAATCAGACGAACTCCCTTTTTGCGAAAGAACTCCCGGAGCTGACCTACCACAAGATAATCCCGCCCTAACCGGCTCATATCCTTTAGAATAATGGTTTCCACTTCTCCATCTTCCACAAGCTGTATCATAGCCTTAAAGGATGGTCTGTCAAAGGTTGTGCCGGATATACCATCATCAGTGAAGTGCCTGAACCTGGTCCACCCTTTTTCTCTGCAATAATCTTCCAGCAGCTTCTTTTGATTTGATATACTGTACGACTCCCCAAGGTTCTCATCCTCTCGGCTTAATCGTTCATATAATACAATTATTTTCTCACTACTCATGTTCTGCTCCTTTCCTCTGTATTTGAGCCAAAAGTAATAAGCTCAAAGAGAATCTTTAATCTGTTAAGGTACTAAAAAGTCTCTTTCATCTTATTACACCTGCCGCAAGTTTATATTTATGATACTGTCGTACTGCAAAAGAATCCGGATCAGCTTCTATGCCCTCTTCATCATTACCAAATTCTATGTCTTTGAACATAAGGTCAATGGCATTCTCAAAGTCCTCATCCTCTTCTCTTGTCTCCGACGCATCTATCATGGCTAAAAGTGAGACAAAATTTCTCTCACTCTTCTTACAGTATTTCACAATGTACGCCACATACGCTGTGAACAGTAACCTCTCGGCTTTCACCCAGAAATCTTCTCCGCTCTGTGCGCCCTCCCCCTTTGTATTTGCAATCAGCGTATTCACAAATTTGAGCACATCCTGCTCCGTATGAATATATGCAAATGGGTTATAGTGCATGGACTTTGCGAAATTGATTGTGTTGAATACCTTTATCTTATATGGTGTCCTCTTATAGATCACCTTGCCGGATTTGGTCTTTAAGACCTGTCCGTTCTTGCCGACCTTCGGTACTTTGTTACCCTTGTCGTCAAGCTCCCATGCCCCTCTTGCAAGCATGGTACCCACTTCTTCAAGTACAGTTCCCTTCGGAAGCGTTTCGTCAAGACAGAATGTGCATTTTATTTGCAAACATTTTATGAACAACACACATCCTGCCTTGACGGTGGTTTTATCCGCACATGGCGGCGTTGCGAATGTCGTTTTTGATAAGGCGCAGCACCTTATCGTCCATTGTTTCCTTGCTCGTCTGGCTGAAATGGATGCCTACCATGTAGGTGGTCTTTCCAATCTTTCTGATAATCATGGGTGCGGTCTGCTCGGTGGTTGTGGGTGCTGTGTTCTTTGTTTTTGCCATTGAATACCTCCTTGAAATGAAAAAAGCCAGACAGGGTGTGAGGGTCGGCAACGAAGTCCGGCAACGGGCTTCAAAAAACCTCGAACATAGCCCTATCTGGCTCTTATACTATTTTTACTTTTTTCTTTGATTTCTCCGTTGCTTTCGTTGCCGGAGAAGAAAACTCCTTGTAAATAAAGGGGTTTTAAGGGATTAGCCCTGCAACGGGGTCGGCAACGGGATAGCAACTGGCTCGGCAACACGGTCAGTTTTTCAGAATGGAAGTTCCATCTGTCGGGCTTCTTCCTCGGTCAGTTCCCGAAAACCGTCTGGCAGATTTGGGCTTGTTGCCGATAGCTCGTTGCCGGACGGTATGCGTTCCCATCCTCGCTGTCTGCCGTACTTGGCAAAGATACGGGGATTGGAAAACGGTGTCCATCCCTCAATGCTGTTGTTCATTATCTCGTTGATTTCTCGGATTTCCCATTGTTTTGGCTCGTCAAAGGGATGGTTCAGAGCTTCTGCATAGATCAGCTTGGAGCAGACCTGTGTGCCGCCAAAATTATCAAGAAAAGACTGTATCAGTCCTGCCTTGGTGTCCTCCGGCATGAACTGCTTTTGCAGTTCTTTCAGTTCCTTGTCCATATCCTTTGATAAGGTCAGCTTTACAGGGAAATTGTGATAGATAAACATGGCTTCTGCCCACATAAGGTCAATGAACGCTCTGGATGCAGCTTCATCTTCCAGAATGTGAACCACGGCATTTTCGGGGTGTACCATGATGGGCAAGAACCTGCGGTTGCCGCTTCGGTCAAGGGGCAGGAAGTCCATTGTGTTTGACGAACCGCCGAACACGCATTGCCTAAGTCTGTCTGCCGGATGGGTTTCATACGGCACTTTATAGGTTTCTTTCGCTCTACTGATAAAGGACTTAATATCCTCAATGCTCTTGGCGTTGGCTGTGGCAATCATTTCCGACATTTCAATTATCCAATGTCCCTGCATCTTGCGGTAAACATTGTCATCGTCAATCTTCTTTAGGTCATCGGAAAACCATTCGTCCTTGACTGCAAGCAGTCGAAAAAAAGTGGACTTTCCTGCACCTTGCCCACCAACGAGGCAGAGCATGACTTCAAATTTGCATCCGGGCTTGAACACTCTGCTGATAGCTCCCAACATGAACAGTCGCAAGCATTGATAAGTGTATTCGCTGTCCTCCGCACCGAGGAAACGGGTCAGAGCGTAGCGGATGCGTTCTGTGCCGTCCCATTCCAGACTGTTCAGATAGTCACGGATGGGGTGGTACTTATCGCAGTCAGCGACAATGGAGATAGCTTTCTGGATTTTCTTCTCGCTCGTCAAAGCATACTTATCTTCCAGATAGAGCATCAGATAATTCAGATCTGTGTCATTGAGTGTCGCTGTCTGCTTGCTCCACCAAAGGGGCTTTACAATGTCGATACGCTCCGTGAGAATGTTGTACCTGACAGCACCTTGCAGATACGGGTCATTCTGAAATACTGTCAGACAGTTCCTTATGCTGTTCTTGATAGCTCCGCTATCGGTCAAGTCCAGACTTCCTCTGACTTCTTCCACGGTCATGCTCGGCTGTGGGTTCTGCAAATCGCTGTTCAAGTTTCATCACCTCTTTTCTTTGCTCGGCAACCAGAGCTTTTCTTTTCTTCGAGAGTGCCGTACAGGAGAATATCAAGCAGATATTCAATATAGCTTTCTCTTTGCAGGGCTTCCACGAACAGGGGATGCCATTCATCCTCCGGCTGTTTCGGTGCGTACTGCTGTTTCCACGCTCGGAGAGAGTGGAAGTAATCGGTCAGCACCTTGTAGCATCGGTTTTCTTCCTGTCGGTATCTCTGCTCTGGGGTAGGTTCTCTTATCTTGGGTTTGACGGATGGCTTCTGTCTGCTGTCATAGCAGATACCGAAATCATCAGCTAATTTCATGGCGGCTTCTTTGCTTGGCAGTCCGAACAGTCGGGAAACAAAATCAACTGCATCCCCGTCCGCTTGGCAAGCGAAACAATGGAAACGCATATCCACTTTCATGCTCGGATTTTTGTCATTGTGGAATGGACAGACTGCCATGCCGTGACGGTTGACACGGATGCCGTATATCTCTGCCGCCTGTCGGGTAGTAACATTGCCTTTTACGGCTTCAAATACATTCATTGCATCATCCTTTCGGGAAACAAAAAAGGCACTCGACATTTTCACAACAAGAGAAAACGGCAAGTGCCTGTTAAAGTTCCATATTCTGTTTTTTGTGCTGCGGAGCTTTCTGCTCCTGTTTCTTTTTGCTTTCTGCCTGCTCATACTGCAAGCGTTCTTTGAGGGAGTGCTTCGGTTCGGGTTTCTTCTCAACCTCGGACTGTTCCGGCGTGAGGACTTTGCCCACCCAATAGCGAATATCTTTCATCGGTTGCAATTCCTCTTTGACGGTAGCAAGCTGTCCGGCAAGATCGGTGTGGGTTGCTTTCAGCTTGTCATATTCTGTTTGCAGGGCATCCAGATTTACATTCAAATCAACGCCATGCTTTTTGAGATAACGGAACGCTTTGTTGTAGGTGTCCAGTTCGTCCTTGTGGCTTTCTGCATAAGCTGCCTGTCGGACTTTCCAACCGATTTTGATATACTTGTCATGGACTTCCTTGTGGGCCTGGCAGTCTGCCACGGCGTTCTGTATGCCGGTAATGACTTTCATTCGGGCAGATGCCTTTTTCATATCGGCATTGATGGTTCTGGCTTTTTCGTTCACGCCTTGCAGGGCGGTGTCCAAATCTTCCAGAGTGAAAAGCTCATGTTCTTTCAAATAGATCAGAGCTTTGGAGACTGCTTTCAAATCATCGGCTGTGCCTTTCTGCTGTCCGTACCTCGACCAATCGCTACGCTCTGCCTTTCGCAGATTCATATAATCACGGAGCAGAGTGGAGAGGTCGGGTGAAGCGTTTTTCTTTTCGGCTTCCATTTCCGCAAACGCTTCTTTTGTGGCAGACACAATATCCGCAATCCAGTCTCGCAGACTTTTGATTGTACTGCGGATAGCGTTCATCATGCGGTTGGCGGCTTTAATGTCTCGGTTGAGATTGCCGATATTGGTTTCAATGCCCTTGCGTTCCAGAGCAGACACGGCGGCTCCCATGTGGACAGTCGGGATAATATCAAGCCCCTGTCTTTCATAGGAACGCATATCCACACGCTCGGCACTTCCGGCAAGCTCCAGATACTTATTCTGAATGACTTCCCATCCGTGTCGCCATTCCTCGGCGTGATACTGTTCGTTCCAGTCAACGGTATCTTCCTTGTGGCTTTTCCATCTGCCGGATGGGAGCTTGATACGCTCGCCGTTCTCGTCAAGGTCATAAACCTTTCGGCTCTTGGGCATCCACTTTCCGTTTTCATCAATGGCTCGCATGGTCAGCATAATGTGGCAATGGGGATTGTGTCCCGGTGGGTCGGGGTCATGGATTGCAAAATCACAGCACATTCCCTTTGACACAAAATGTTCTCGGCAGTATTCCTGCATCATCTGCGGACACATTTCAAGCGGCACTTCTCTCGGCAGGGCAACAACGAAACGCCTTGCAAGCTGAGAGTTCCATTGCTTCTCAACTTCCTCGGCAGAGTTCCAGAGTGTTGCCCGGTCTGCATATTCGGGTGGGGCATTGGTCGGCAACATGATTTCCGTGTAAACAACCTCATGCTGTTTCCTGCGGTGGTCTTTGTGCTTCTGGGTCGTACTCGGAAAACAGTTTTTCTCCGGCTTGGTAAGCTGCTCCGGCAACTGCGGAATTGCCCTTGCTTCTCTGAACAATTCGTATGTTCAGATGGGGTACTGGCATTTTTCATCATCTCCTTTCTCCCTCATGTGGGCATAGAAAAAGCAGGAGACCTTTTTCAGATTTCCTGCTTTGTTGTGCCGACTAAAAGCGGCGGTTATTAAATTGTAACATTTATCTTGTGATGGAAACGGTTGCTGTTTCTCAACAATTATTATATCTTTCTGGTTCGATAGATTCCAATAGCAGATGCAACCAGAAGAAGCACATTAAAAAGCACAGGCTTCAATACAGAGAAATAATACCAAATTGGAATGTATGCCGGAACATCAGCTCCACCGATTACAGTAACGCTTGTAGAGGTATCTCCTATATTTTTCATTTGGTATATTGAGCCGAAGAAAAACAAATACCTAATCAATGAAACTACCGAAACAGCCAAAACTACTGTGAAAACAACTCTCCAAATTTTTCGTCGCTTCTCATTTTGTTTAGAATACTGCTCGTTTAATACTTCCAATTTGGCTGCCAGTGTTTTTATAAAATCCGGCTCCTCAGACTTAGGAATTTCCTCACCAAGCAAAACATTAACGGTGGTATCAAGAACCTCTGCAATTTGAATGACCATTCCGGCATCTGGAACCGATAAACCTTTCTCCCATTTTGAAACAGTTTGACGAACCACATTTAATTTGATTGCAAGCTCCTCCTGAGACAATCCCTTTGCCTTTCGGAGTGCTTTAATATTTTCATTTAGCATGATTATCCCTCCTTTAGATGAGAATATTTTATCGCCGATGCTCGTTGCATTCAAGCAACTGATGTTAACATTCCAAAACTTGTTGCCCAAGAATGATTGCTCCTGCAATCGTTCCTGGGCGGCAAGTCCACAAAGGGGTAGCTGTCGCAAGACAGCGCAGGGGAAGTGTAGCTTCCTCTGGATGATTGGAGCAAAGGACTTTTGCGGAAATCATCAAGCTCCCTGCAAGGGGCTTTCGGCAGAACGCAATCACCATCTTTAGGTGGTGTATAATTGCGCCCTGTTTTCCAACAGGGTTTTTAGCTCCCGTTCGGTTGCTCCGTTTCCTTTCGGTTCTCAATCAGCATATTCAGCTTCTTTTGAACCGCTTCGCTGTGGAAGATGAAAGTCAGAAGCTCCATTACATCATCATCCGTCAGAACAGTCGGCTCTCTCAAAAAGGTCTCCAACATTCCGGCACGAGTGCAAAGGCGGTGGGTTCTTTCGCTTCGGGTCAGTCGCTTGATTTCGCTTTCCAGTCGCTTTTCCTTGTGCTTAGCTGCGGTCAGCTTTCGCTCCGCAACATACTGTTCGTGTTTCAGCTTTTCCAATTTTTCATTGGGCATTAGGTCAACTCCTTTCGCAATAATGGATAAAACAAAAGCGACCAACTTTTCACGGTTGATCGCCTTTGGCTTAGTCATTATTCAAATGAAATGTAAATAGTTAAATTATCGGGTATGTAGCTGATACTCAATCCTTTTTCGTCATTAGATAGAAGCGTACCAATAGAAACATAGTCCTGTCCCTTGATTTCTTCTGATACATCCTCAATCACGGAGAAGCCTTCTTGTTTCAACAGCTCCATATATTCGTTATAAGAACTTTCGTCTATATCTACAATGCTAATACTGCAATTCTCGTGTTCTGTATCGAGCATAGCCCACGCAACTGTACCGGACGGAACAGGAAGTCCCTCTGTGTATTCATTCACAGGCCATACACCCTCATCAAGCATCGTAATACTTTCAGATTGTGTATTGCTTGTGTTTCCTGTGCCAGTTGGTGTTGTTCCCTGGTTGGAACACGCTGTCAATGACAGCATAAGTAAAACTGCAAGTATTGAAATATATTTTTTCATAGTTATCTCCTGTTGTGGCGGACTGTTCGGATAATCTGAATGACAGCAAATGTAACAGCGATTATGCCGACTACTAAAATGACTTGTGATGCATCAAAACCGAAAGTCCCCTCAACTTGAATGTTTGTCATTGCGTCTGCTTGCCCGATAGCTCCATCTGGCACTTTATCAGATTTTGCAGTAGCATAAATTACAAAAGCAACAACAGCTACCACAAGGGAAGTAACGCTTGAAATAATCCCTTTTCGTTTCTGGGGAGCAGAATTATCAATTCCAAACTGTTCTGCTGTACTGTCAGCAAATTCTTTTGGTGTCCCCAACCTTTCGATTACCTGTTGTTCAGTTTCTCCATGCTCTGTAGCAGAAGCAAAGATTTCATTCAGATCACGCACAACCTCAGTTTTGGCTTTGCGTGATAAATTCAATTCCTTTTCAACCTGCTTAATATATTGTTCTTTCATTCTGACACCTCCGTTTGTTGATAGCTGGCGATAAAGCCATTTACGCAATCTGTGTAGCTTGCCCAAAACATAATCAATTCCTGTAAAACTTCCTTTCCTTTGGGAGTAAGGGAGTAATATTTCTTAGAGCCACCATTAGCTGCCGCTGGTGCTAAACGACATTGAATTAGCTCTGCCTCCTGCAAGCGATACAGAATAGGGTAAATCGTCCCCTCTTTCGCATATCCCAAAACAGACGCACTGTTATTTAACTCTGTGATAATTTCATAGCCATAGGTTTCTTTACGTCCGATTAAGGATAAGAGTATCATTTCAAGAGAGCCTTTTTTGAATTGTTGCACATACTTATTATCCATACTCTCTACCTCACTTTAGTTTTGCTACTTAGCGTGCCTAAATAGCAAAACTAATTATACTACGGTCTGCAAGTTCAGTCAATATAGTTTGAAAGAAATTCACATCTATAGAGGTAAAATTTACATTTTCGTCATATTCGATACCTTATACAGCTTTATGTACTTGCGGTCAAAACATCAAGTGCAGACCCGATATTTTGACCGCATATCAACCCTAAACTCTACATTATTCCGTCTGACTGGCGAAACCATTTTGCTTGGCATTCTCGCTTGCTTTTCGTCTGCGTTCCTCGCTGTACGGCGGTTGCAGACGGATGGACAGTCGGGACTTGTCCAGAACATAGGACACGCCGCCTTGCTCGTAGGTCTTTTCCAGTCGGCAGAGGTCGGGGTATTTCTTGGAGAACGCCGCCAGTCTGTTCCTCAGTCCGGCATTGTAGGTCTGGATGTGTGCTGTGTCCTCGCCCTCGTTGAACAGGACGATGGTTTCCTTTTCATACTTCGTCAGCTTCGCCATAGCAGCCCTCCCTGCGGTCATTCAACACACGCTCCATAACTGCCTTGTCGTGGTAGTATTCATCCATTCGTACACGCAGATTGTGGTAGAAGCAGCGATACCATCTGTCCGCACCCTCGGCACTCAGCTTGACGGAGAGCATATAAAACAGTTTCTTCGCCGCAGGATCGGGAGCAATGGCAGCAACCAAACGTAAACGCTCGATAGTCGCTTTGCGGTTAGGGCAACCAAAGGCGTACAGGGCTTCCATTTCGTTAAGGTTCATTTTCATAGTGTTTTCCTCCTTGAATGTTGGTAAAAATAAAAGCGACAGAGACTTCACAAGGAAATACCTGTCGCTTTGTTTACGATATGAAATTGTTGGGTCTGGACTTATGAAATTCGGCTTATTCTTTCGGCTTAAACTCTGGATGCTCATAGACTTCTTTCATCAGCAGAACGCCCATAGCAAAACCATACTTGAATTGCTCTTTGTTCTGAATGTTCTGGCTGTCTGCCAGACGGTCATTGAGCCTTTCCAACTTCTCATAGTCCTCTTTGCTTAACTTCTGTTCAAAGTAGCTCATAATGTTTGTTGCGGCTTCGTTGGCTTCCCAAAATGCTTTACATTTCGGAACAACAGTTTCTGACGGATAAATCTGCCCGTCAAAGATAGCATCTAAAATCATAGGTTCACGCTCCTTTCTCAGCAGTAAATCATTTCGTGCTTGACGATTTCCTCGGCTCGGTTGCGGATGGAGTTCATGGCTTGCACCCATAACATCTGGTCGATAGCTTTTAGGGCTTCGGTCACATTCTCCGCTTTCTTCATCTGCTCGATGATGCAGTCACATCTTGCCGTTGCCTGTTCATTCAGATCAGCAAGGTAAGTATGCAGCTTGCAGGAGAGAACAAGGGTGGAATACTCGGCAGGGCGATACTGTTTCAGATATGCCCTGTGGAGATTTCCCCATTTACCGATGGGACGGTGTTCCTCCGGCAGCTTCAAGTCTGGCACATAGTAATCGCCTACAAGGATGTAGTCGATACCGTTTTCATGGATTCGGGGCTTCAATTCTTTCATGCGATATTCCTTTCTGCCGTTTTCTCGGCTTCCGCTTCTGCGGCTTTTTTCTCTTTTTTACGCTGTCTGTATCTGCGGACAGTCTCATTTCTGCGGTCTTTGCGTTCCTGCTCTTTGAGTTCTGCCAGTCGCTTTTCTTCCTCCTGCCTTGACAGGCTTTCTTCTTCGGTATCCTCCACCACAAACTGACCGATGAAATTAAAGTAAATATCAATCCTCTGGCTACGGTTGACCGTTCTGCCGCCTGTGGCTTCAAAGATAACGATTTTGTCAATAAACTCATTGAGCATGGTCTGTGTAATTTCCGTAAAGTCACGGTATCTCTTTACCAGTCGGACAAACATTTCTCCGCTTTCTTCTTCCTGCCGGAGTTCGCTGATTTTCGCTTCGATTTCAGCGACCCTTGCTTCAAGCTCCTGTTGCTCGGTGTCATACTGAGCCATGAGCTTTTCAAACTGCCTGTCGGGTATCTTGCCGGATGCGTTGCCCTCATAGAGTTTCTTGATGAAGTTATCCAGTTCTGCAATACGCTTTTTTGCGGTCACAAGCTCCTTTTTGCTGTCGGTCTGCACAACTGCTTGACTGGCACTTGTAAGCTCTTTAACTTGCTGTAAAAACGCCTGTTCATCTTTCAGCACATAGGCGGCAACCTTGCGGATAGCTTCATCAACCAGACTGTCCAGAGTGGATGCCTTGATAAAGTGCATCGTACACTCGCCGTACATGGATTTGTAGGTCGGACAGCGGAAGTTGCTGTCTGCATCGTAGGTTTTTCCGTCTGCTCTGTGCTGTGAGTGGGGGCTTGCATAGGACAGGCGTTTTCCGCAATCCGAACAGTAAAGCAGTCCAGACAGTCGGTGTGAGTAAGTCCCATTTGCCAGAGTTCGCTTTGTTTTCCTGCGGAGCTTCTGTGCCAGATGCCATGTTTCTTCATCGACAATGGCTTCATGGGTATTCTCGAAGATGATAAGTTCATCGGGAGTGGCTTTTCTTCGCTTCTTGGTCTTGAAGTTCTCGCAGATGGTCTTGCCCAACACGGTATGCCCCATGTATTCCTGCTTTTCAAGAATGTAGGCAACTGCGGTACAGTTCCAACGGTAGGGGTCATGGTAGCTGTGGTTTCGGCTCTGCCCATGCTCGGATTGTTCCAGATAGGCAGACGGTATCAGCACCTTTTCCTCGGACAGCTTGTTTGCAATCGCCTTTGTCCCCATGCCGTCAATAATCATCTGGAATATCCTGCGGACTACCTTTGCGGCTTCCTCGTCAATCAGCAGATGGTTCTTGTCCTCCGGGTCACGCTTATAGCCATAAGGGATAGCACCGCTGCATCGTTTTCCGTCCTGCATCCTTGAACGGAAGATGGCACGGATTTTGTTGCTTGTGTCCTTTGCGTACCACTCGTTCATGATATTCAAAAACGGAGTGAAGTCATTTTCGCTTGGATTGGCACTATCCACGCCGTTGTTGATAGCGATAAATCGGACACCTTTTTCGGGGAACATGATTTCCGTGTAAAAGCCGACTTTCAGATAGTTACGCCCAAACCTCGACATATCCTTTACGCAGACAATATCGACTTCTCCTGCCTCAACTGCGGCAATCAGAGACTGAAATCCGGGGCGGTTGAAGTCAACACCACTATAACCATCGTCCGTGAAATGGCGGATATTCTTAAATCCCTGTGACCGTGCATACTCTTCCAGATATTTCTTCTGGTTGGTAATGCTGTTGGATTCGCCCTGCATTTCATCGTCACGGCTCAATCGCTCATAGAGGGCTGTGTACTTGATTTTCTTGGTTTCCATTGGCTTCCTCCTTTCTGGAAAATTCATATAGGGTACAGAAAAAGCCACATGGCAGAAGATTTTCGTCTTACCGTGTGACTTTTTCTCTGTCCTATATTATTGTAACCCTTGGGATCAGTCACTACATACGAACACTGCATCTGCATAAGTGACGGTTTCACAAATCCTCTTGTTTTTCCTGCTCCGGAACCTCCGACAATCAGGATATTTTTGTTTCTGTCGTACTTTGGGTGTTCCGGTCTCGTCATTCTGAGCCATTCTGTCGCAGTCAGCGGAATGTTGTTCCACTTAACCGGGTCTGTATATGGTTCAAAATCCTTATCCGTCCCCCATGAAGCGTTTTGTCAAGTGCTTTTTTGAGTTATTGACGCAAATTATCGTGAAAGTGCGAAAGTGCAAAGTGCAAAGGGTCTGCGTTTTGCACTTTCAGCTTGCGGGTTCGGGTGGCTGCTTCTTCTTGATGAAGTTGTACCATTGACCGCCGACACGCCTTGCGCCTAAAATGCCGCCCATGTTGCGCTTGGCGTTCTGTACCGTCCTCTCGGATATTCCGGCTTCGGCTGCGGCTTTTACAATGTCCTCGCTGGCAAGCTCTTTCCCGTCTGCAAGCAGGTCAAGTATCAGCCGTTCCGCCTGTTCGGTCTTGGTGGCGGTGCTGCCGCCCGCGCCGGACAGCAGCTCGTCGGCGGTGATGTCGTATTCGCCTATCCACGAAAAGCCCGTTTCCGGGTCAAGGCAAAAGGCAACGGGCTTGCCCTCCGGCGCAAGGGAAGATTTGTCATGGACGATAACGCGCACATTCGGTTCTCGCTTCACGCGCCCGATCAGCAGGACGCTCCTTGCTGCGGCGCGGAAGTCGATAGAACCTAAGCCCCGGTATGCGCTCTGCCCTCCGGCAGCTTTGTTGAGATGTCCGATAAGGATAACGGCGCACCCGGTACGCTCGGCAACATCGGCAAGGCGGCGGAACATGGGGCGCACTTCGTTTGCCCGGTTCATGTCGGTTTTTTCACCCATGTACGCCTGTATGGGGTCAAGGATAATCAGCCGCGCCCCGTTCTGCGTGATTGCCTTTTCTATGCGCTCATCGGAGAGGGTAAGCTCCCGCTTGGCTTCATCAATCACAAGCACCCGGTCAAGGTCTGCGGCGGCTTCTATCAAGCGTGGCTTGACGGTATCGCCCAGCCCGTCCTCGGCGGTCTGGTAAATTACTTGGAATGGCGGCAATGGCTTCATTCCCGGCAGCGTTCCCCCGGTGGTGCAGGCGGCGGCAAGGCGTAGGGCAAAAGTGGTCTTGCCCTCGCCGGGATTGCCCTGCACAATGGTTACTTTCCCAAAGGGGATATACGGCTCCCATAGCCATTCAACGGTCTGTGTGTCAACCTCGCTCATGCGGATAATCTCAACGGTTTCTTCCTGCGGCGGCTCTTTCAAGCCGTAGATTGCTTCCCGCAAATACTTCCCGTCCGCGATTTCTGCCCGGTGCTGCAATACCTCGTTCCAGTCCTTGTAAAGCGGCACAAGGCGGTGAACGGTCAAGCCCTCCGGCACAAACTCCGCAAGGCGGCGGCAAGCGTCGCTTCCGGCTTGGTCGCTATCAAGGCAGAGATAGACGGTCTGAATGTCTGGACGGTCAGAGAGGAAGCGTAAGAGGGCTTTCTCGCCTACGCCGCCCAACGATAAATAGCTCTGCTTCTGCCAGCCCTTTTTGAACAGGCAGAGGAAAGATAACAGGTCAATCGGGGCTTCAAAGACAAATAATCGCTCGCCTGCGCCCCGGTAGCAGAAGTTAAAGGCTTTGTCGCTGCCTTTCACATCAAGCCGGAAGTTCCCGGCTGTGCTGCGCTGGTGGGCGTATCTCGGTATGCCGCTTTCATCTCTGCCGACGAATACGGCGTTATGGTGGGCGGCTTCCTCGTAAATGTCGCCATTGGAAAGAAAAAAGCCCGTCACATCTTCATCAATGCGGCGGGCTGCGGTAAGGTAGCTTTTCACTTGTCCGGCGGTGTCGCTGCGGGGCGGCAATCGGAAATCAGAGAGGGGCGCGGGGCTTGGTCTGTCCGGCGCGGCTGCTCCCTGTTCCCCTGTAAGAAGTTCAACGGCTTCGGTGAAGCTCTTTCCGAAAAACTCCATGACAAAATCAACGGGGCCGCCGCCCTTGCTCTGGCTGTGGCGATACCATTTGTTTCCTCGGATAGTCATGCTGTCGTGCCGTTTCCAGCGGTATTCATTCCCAGCGCGGGTAAGCTGCTCGCCCTGTGATTGCAGGAAAGAAACAAGGTCGGCTTGGTTGGCGCGGTCTATCTGTTCTTGGGTGTAATACATAAAAGTTCAACTCCTTTCAGCGGTCTATATCATGCCGTTTGGTGCGGCTCTGCGTCTGCTCCGGCTGGTCGGCGCGGAGTGCAATATCCACGCATTTGCGGATTTTTTGAAGCTCTGAAACATTGGTGCGGGTATCTTTCAGTTTGGTATAATCGCTGTCCCTCTGTGTTTTGAGGTCAGCATATTCCTGTTCCCATTCCGCAATAGGCAAGGTCTTTGTTCCTTTCGGCAGATTTGCATGGAGATAGCGGCTTGCTGCGTTCCATAGGGTCAGCTCGGCGCGGTGGGCTTCCTCGTACTTGTCGCGCTTGTTTGTCCAGCCGTTTTGCAGCTTTTTCAGTTCATCGTGAATGGGCTTGTACTCTGTGTAGTTCTTCCCGTATTCAATTAGCTTTTGTAGCTTCTTCATGCGTTCCTCGGCGGTTTTCATTCCCTCCCGGATTGAATAGGCTTTATCACTGACAGAGGAAAGAGAAGCGTCCAGCTCATCAAGATTAGAGATACCATGCTCGGAAAGATAGTTGACCGCCGCCGCTATGGTTTTCAGTTCATCGGCTGTGTGCTGTTGTTGCCAACGCTGCGAATACTTCCGGCTCTTTTCTCTCTGAACGCTCAAATACTTCATCAGCAGATTTGCAAGGTTGGGAGATTGCGGCGGCTGCTTCGGGCGGTTTCCCGCGCTTTGAACAGGTCGGCAATCCACTCTTTGAGCTTCCCAACCTGCGCCCGGATTTCCCGGATAAGGCGGTTTGCCTTTTGGATATTTCGGTTCAGTTCGCCTTTCTCGGTGGCGATACCTTTCTTCTCCATCTGGCAAGCCGCCACGCCCATGTGGACAGTGGGTATTTCGTCTATGCCGCGCTCGGCGTTGCTGCGGTGGTCGATACGCTCCGGGCTTCCGTTCCTCTCCAAAAAGTCGTTGGTAAAGTCAGCCCATGCCTTGCGCCAAACAAGCGCATTCTCTTGGCTGTTCCAGCCCGTGAGGTCAACCTTGTGCGTCTTATATCTGCCGCTTGGCAAGCGGATACGCTCACCGTTTTCGTCAAGGTCATATTCCTTTTTGGACTTCGCCGCCCATGCTCCGCGCTCGTTAAGGGGGCGCATAGTCAGCATGATATGACAATGGGGGTTGCCGCTGTCGGTGTCGTGAATGGCAAAATCCACACACATTCCTCTGGAAACAAATTGAGAGGAACAGTATTCCCGGACAAGCCGGATCTGTTCCTCTCTGGATAATTCTATGGGGAGCGCCGCGTCAATCTCTCTGGCAAGCTGGGCGTTCCCGGCTTTCTCGTAAAGCTCCACGCTGTTCCACAAGGTTGAACGGTCAGAGAAAGAGGGCGGGGCATGGGGCGGCAGCATGATTTCTGTATGGACAACGCCGCCTTTGCGGGTGTAGTCATGGGTCATTCCGTCCCATTCGTTTGTCAGCTTTTCGCCGCTTCGGTAGGCGGCTGCGGCAACGGCTGATTTGCCTTTTCCTCGGCTCACAATGCCGATGTTCCAATGGTAAATGGCTATGGGTATCACCTCCCGGATAGGATAATAAAACCCGCAAAAATGGTACAGACGCCAACGGCGGGTGTACTGTTTTTGTGGGTGTGCAGGGATAGCCGCGAAGCGGCGCAAGGGGTGCAGCCCCTTGTTGCGGCAAAGCCGCCATATCGGAGCGCGGGGAAAGTTCCCTGTGCGGAGATAAGCCCTCGGCAGAGCGCACACGCCCGCAAGGGTGTATAAGTGCGCCCTTAGTTCCTAAGGGATTTATTCGGCGTTCCCGCTTTCGGCTCGTTTTTTCAAAAACTCCCGCGCTGGCTCACTCGTTAATGCAAGCCGGAGAAGCGCGGCGGCTTCCTCGTCGGTCATGTTCTTTGCTTCCGGCACAATGCTTTCAAAGACCGCGCCCCGGACGATAAGGCGGTGGCTGCGCGTTCTGCGTTCCTCTTTGGATAGCTTCTGACGCAACATCTTTTCCCGGTTCTCAAACTGCCGGATTTTCTTCTTTCCGTCCTCAATCTCGGCTTGCAACTCCTCGCGGGTTTTCTCTCTTGGCTTTGTCATGGTTGGTCGCTCCTTTCTGCTCATAGGCATAGAAAAAGGACAGTCGATTTTCTCGGCTGCCCTTGTGGGTGGCTATTCAATTTTAGTCTGCTGTTTTCAAATATATAAAATAGCTTGCTGTTCCGCCATAGCCATTTTCAGTATTCCATTCAGCTGTTACTTCATAAATATATCCGCCCAGTTTAAGAGTGAGTACGTTTCCAACAATAGTTACATCTTCGCTGTTTGTAGCAGGCTCTCCCCAATGTTCGTCACTCCAGCACTGCACACTTAAAATTGTATCTGGGTCTTCTGTAAATCTTAATGTAGCTGTTGTTTCTGTTGTTTCAAATGGCGGGGACAACAGATCCTTGCACTCTAACGGGTGTGGGCTATCAGCTATTGTGCTTTCAGCAGTTCCGTCAATATTGTTTTTTGCCACGAATAAGTTCCTAATACTGCACCGATAGCGGTTTCGTCACTCACAACGCTTAATGTGGGCGGTTCTTCCAAAATTATATTGGCAGTCCCAGAGTTTAGTAATTCATTTGCATAGCTGTTGAGTGCTTCACATGGCTCATATTTTGTCTTATAACCGATACCGTCAATGACAATAAATGGGTTATACGCCATAATATCTGTTTGTGTACCGTCTACCATAGTCAAGGTAAAAACAACGCCTTGTCCATCATACTCTGTGTAAGAATTATCCTCATTATAGACAACAACATCATTCAAATATTCAACTAATTCTTGGATATTTTCAATCTCAATCGTTTTGTCTGGCGGTGTTAATAACACTTTAGCGGAAACAATCTGCGCTGCGTCCAAATCCTTATACGGTTTTTTCCCCTGTTGTGAAAAAAATACGATTACCGCGATACCTACTAAAATGATACAAGCTATTGCAATCATCAATCTCTTTTTTCTCATGGAACAAGCCTCCTGTTCTTCTCTGTTACTTGTATAGACGAAAAAATTGAAAGGAAGTTTCACTATCTATAAATATCATAGCACATGGTTATGAATAAATCCACCTCATTTCAGCCTGTCAGTGGCCTTGTTTTCTCTGGCAGACCGCCGCGCAGCTTCCCGCCGTTCCTCGTTGTATGGGGCGGTCAGACGGAAAGAGAAACGCCCCTTTGCAATCTCAAACTCCATACAGCCCGTGTCCGGGTCTGCGTCGGTCTGGCGGCACTGGTCGGGGTGCTGTCCGGCGTAGGCGGCAAGCCGCTTCTTAAGTCGGTGTTGTGGGTGCGGATATGGATAAGCGGTTCTTTCTCGTCAAACCAAATGTCGGTAGTCTTTTCCTGCTTCGTAAGCCCTGTTCTCATAAACTCTCCTTTCTGCGCCCCTGTTACGCAATAGGGGCATTTTTCGGGTGTTTTTCCCGGTCTCTTGACTTGGGGAAAA
>ENA-OQKQ01000188-OQKQ01000188.1-human-gut-metagenome-genome-assembly--contig:-NODE-188-length-23948-cov-6.543260_pt1 | contig 23948 bp, 27 predicted proteins | sample MGYA00242651_ERZ504803 | MGnify/ENA primary metagenome ERZ504803 (study PRJEB26092, sample SAMD00036380) | human gut metagenome | host: Homo sapiens | study: EMG produced TPA metagenomics assembly of...
CTGTTGTAATATTCTTCTTCGTACGTAGACATGAATTTGCCGTCAGTATTTGCCCACATGGAAGGACTGCCAATATAATAATTTGTAAATGTATTCTTTCCTATAGTGTCATTATGAAACAGAGCGTTTACATAATTTAGTTTTATATTACGCCCATTTAGTTTTATATTTTTCATTTAGCTCCTTATTTATTTGGTCGAGTTTCAACATATGGCTGATTTTTTGACACAAATTCATCTATTTGTAAAAATGATCTGCCTAGCTCATTAAGACTTAATACCATCATATATTCAGCAACTTCTCCTGCTCGATCTATATATCTCATCGGGGCAAGTGTTGCTCGAAATTCTTCAAACGAATCTCCTACAACCAACCAATCCCCTGACTCTTTATCGTACCAACAATGCAAATCTCTCCAAAGGGCAATATCATCCTCTTCAAAGAATTCCTCATCGGCTTTAAAATTAGCCCATGGAAATAAACGAGGAAAAACTTCAGTGTATGGTGTAAAAGGAAACCAATATGGATATGAATACTTTTGAACTTCTTTACCATCATCAACTATTATCTCTGTATCCCCCCTTCCACTACTCTTATTTACCCACTCTTCAGAATGTAATTTTACTGTTCCTCCATCCTGAATAATTTTCATAAAATTTTTTTGAGAGAGTAGAAAATTATAGTTAATTACATGTTCTGGAAGGTTAGTAAATAAAAGTAATTTCTTATTTGAAGTATCATTCAGAAAAACCTGATCCAGAGGGACTCTAACAAAATAACCTTTTCCCTCCCCATTATTAGTTTTTTCAATAGTGTCTTTCGTTAACTTTTGCCATATACATACATTATCATCAGGATTATACAAAACCAATATGCAAGGTAATGAATTCATTATCCAATAATTGTACTGTCTATCATTTATCTTTCGAAAAATAATACAATTGTCATTTTTCTCTTCAAACCAACTTCTACCAGACTTTATTTGTAGTGCAAGAAGCTGTTTGGGTTTCCCAGATGAATCTACATATTCCATATGAGCATCAATACCTACATCATCAATAGGCTGCTCCCTAAACATCCAATGATTTCGTTCTGCAATTTCACCACAATGTGATATTCCTATTCTTTCCGTCCTATTTGCCACACACTCTCTCCTCTCTAAATGTTTTTCAAACGTTTGATTAACTGTCTGGCAAACGAAAGCGCTATCTCATCACAACTATATTTAGACGAATCTATTGCCTGGATATCTGCAACTGTCGGATATTTCTTCTTTAATTGCTCTACAGAAATATTATGTAAAATAGGCAAAATTAATTTCTGTCCATTTCTATTTTGACGATTCAAGAACTCGCCAAGTTCTCTCTCGGTCCATTCTCTATCAAAGAAATTTTCTGAAATCACAATAATTGCAAATTCAGCTTTCTTAGTTCCATTAAGGATTCTGTCCTTCCAATTATCTCCCCATTCAAGTTCTTCTTTGTCATAAAATATTTTAACCCCCAACTTTTTTAGAGACTTATATAGTTCCTCTATCAAATTCTCTTTATCCTTATTAGCATGAGATATAAAAACATCATATTCTGGCAACGAATTTGCTTGATACCTTGGCACCTCCACCGTCGATATACCATTCTTTTTATCTATATAATCCTTGTCTCTATATATGCTTTCTAACGCAGCTACTAATTGATCATATTTTCTATGAAGTAGCCATGTATCTATTTTCGAAGATAATATATGATCCTTCAAATATTTATTGAAAAATATTTCAACATCATTCATCCATATTTCATGTTGCTTTTTTATATCATAAAAATTACTATTTATTGCTTCATACGATTCTTTATAAGATGTATCTGTGCCATTCTTTTTTGTTCTTTCTATTAATGTTTTAAGTTCTTCTTCAAAAGCCATCCCTTGTTTCCCCTCTTTCTGTGTCACATACTATATAATCCTAACCACTTTTAATTAAAAATTACACATTGATTATACCATTTTTCGCTCATACCCGCAATTAATACCACAACATTGTGCGGCATTCCCCAGCCACAAAACACCCCACAGCCACCGAAGCAGCCATGAGGTGCAATTCCATCTATCAATCCTATCCGATCAGCTACATCATCAGAAGCATACTGAGATACCGATACTCTGCAGGAGCGTTTTCATCTTTGGTCGTTCAAATGGTATCTGAAACTCCGCTTTTCTGCTTCTTGCCATGAATACTGCAAATAGCATCGTCATAAAATAAGGTTCACATTGGTGTCAGGTACAGATAAACAAAAGTTTATTTACACCTGACACTTTCATTTCCCCCGGAAATATCTTTACCACATTTTTTCTACAAGCTCTATATAATACCAATTCTTTGTAGCCTGAATTATCCTAATTTTGGGGGATTCATCGCCTGGACAGTCTATCCATTTTGTTTTAGTGTCATCTACAGAATAAACGATTGATTTCCTTCCATCCACATTACACAGAGAAACAAAATTATTATATACATATACTCTGTCCACCCCTTTATCATCTATATAATAGCTGTCATCAACAACATGAAACATTCTAGTTACATTTTCATCAAGACGAATAGAGTGTGTTGTATCCTGATAACAAAAACCGTATCTTCTGATATAAAAGAAATGATCTTTATCAATCACTTTACAATTTCTTAATCTCTTTATACATCTCGGCTAAATTTTGAGCTACCTCCCTAGTATGCGGATGTTCTTTTCCAAAATTGTTAAAAAATATTTCAAGAGACCTTTTATAATATTTGATTGCTGTTTTATCATCTTGACGTTTTCTTAATCCAACTGTTTTTTCATCTGCTTCATCATTTCGATGTCGGTATACATAAGCCATATTATTATATGTAGCCGCCGTATCCACATGATTCTCGCCCAATTTCTCCTGTCGAATCTTTAATGTCCTGTTAAAATACTCAATAGCCTTATCATACTCCTTAATGACCGCAAAATATGATGCTATATTATCATATGTCATTGTAGTCTCCGGATGTTCTTCCCCTAAAATCTCTTTTCTGATCCTCAATGCTTTTTCATAATAATTATATGCTTTTGAGTATTTCTTTTTTGCAAAATATACAACACCAATATTATTATAAGTCTCTGCCAAATCTGGATGATTAGGTGGCAGAATACCCTCCCTAATTCTTTTTGCCTCAAAATGCCAATCAAGTGCATCCTTATATTGCCCATTCCAATAACGGACCACCCCAATATTATTATAAGTCTCCGCTATACTATTATTTTCACACTTATATACCTTTTTCTTTAAATCTAAACTTTCCAAATATGTATTAATTGCATCTTCATATTTTCCTTGTCTTCTATACACCAGCGCAAGATTATTGTATATTTCAGCCAATTCTCTATCACAATCATCAAACTTTTTTATAATATCAATGGCTTCAATATAATAGTCCTTCGCCTCCTTATAATTTCCCTGAAAAAAACATGCCAACCCTATATGTACATACGAGCGCGCAATAGATTTTAATCTTTGGGGAAATACCTCTTTTATAACACTCAATTCATGCATATGCGATTCATATGATTTTTTGTAACTTCCATTCACATAATATCCATATCCCATGTTAAAAAGAATTGTTGAATAGTATTCATCTTTTTCCACATTTTTCAGATTGTTTAATACGCTTTCACAATGATTAGAAATCTCCATAAACTGTATTCTAGACTGCTTTTCCTCATAGCTTGTTGGCAGATATTCACCAATACATAAATAACATAGATTTAGCCACTTTTTATCGTCACTCAATTGATTTCTCACAACTTCTTGAACCAATCGATGAACATTTATATATTCTGCATTACCTCCTGTAAGGGAGTATTTTCTCAACTCTGTAACGATTCTATTCTTGAAAAGTCCATTTCCCAAATCATCACTTAAAGGAATCGGTAATTTATCTCTTGTCTGAATAAAGAAATTAATCGGTATCTTCTCGGAAGCCATATAAGCGCAAAGATAAAATAACTGCTTTGCACCCTCATCTGCAATGTTATTAATAGAAACATTCCAAGTCGTATTTACCACTTTCTCATAATACAAAGGTGTTGCATAATCCTCATCTTCATCAAATACTCCTAACCCATTCTCTTCCAAAATATTTAAATATTCTGTTATTGAACATTTTGTAACAAAAATATATGCACCAGCTTGTTCTAGTGCAAGCGGCAAGTTACCTAATCGATTTACAAGTTCAGGTGCCATGCTTTCAAAATCTTCAAAATCATATTCTTTTTTGTATCCCTTACCATATATACGATTTTTCAAAAAATTTATTGCCTCTTCATCCGAAAAGACATCTAATGGATATTTAACACCAATATCAATACCTGTATCTCTGGTTGTAATAATAAAATGCCCCTTTAATACATTAGGCAAATAAGCTTCTATATCTGCAAAGCTTTCAAGATTATCAATAATCAACAACCACTTATCATGATTGATAAGCCAATTTCTAACGGCTGCTTGCAAGTCTTCAATCTTGTATTTTGATGGTAATGAGATACCTACAGTCATTGCAAGCTGAATAAAACTTTTGTAAATTGAAATCACCCCATCAGCAGCAATAAACCAAACCGCATCTGGATAATTTCCTCCAAAACGATAACCATACTCTAACGCTAATTGTGTCTTTCCTACACCTCCCAATCCAGAAATCGTCTGACATATATTTACCATCGTTATTTCATCTTCTCGAAAATATCTATCAATTTGATTTAACTCATTCTCTCTGCCTGAAAAGTATTTATTGGGAAGTGCAAGATTATTGATTTTACCTAATTTTTTTTTCGTTTTTTAATGTAGCTGGTAATGAATTATTAATTCGCTTAGTTATGGTCTCTTTATATTCCCAACCTGAATTTTTACTGTCATATCCATGAGCCTCAAAACTCACTCCATCTTCATTAATCTCGCCGACATAAAAACTTGCCTCAGTTCCTCGCTCCTGCAAAAGACAACCAGCAGTAATATACGCAACATTATACGAATTATTATATTCTGTATCATGGGAATCTCCGCACAACCAAATAACAGGGGTTCCTAAATCATTAATTAAATTTTTTATTTTATTCCGCTCATCTCTCTCAATATCATCAATAACATTATGTGCAAGTACAATTATAGGCTTATCTGAATTTTTCTCTTTTACCCTTCGAAAAGCATTTGCAATATATTGACGACCTACATATAATTTCCCCCGTTCTTCATCGCGTCCACTTGCAATTGCAGTATTAATGTATATTATACTGCAATCCTCAAGTTCTTTCACAGGACACACTTCTCCCTCCATCCAATTATTCCATACATCATTTTTTAACAGATCTACACACAGTTGAAAAAAGGAAAAACGAGACAGCAATATATTTAACGCCGTCCGCCCATCTTTCATTATCTCTTTAAAGTTTGCTTTATGTGGATCGTATTCTTCATATATCTCGTCGAGTAATTCAACATTGCCCCTTGACAAATCATGATTTCCCTGCACAATATGTATGTGTTTGTATATGTTCTCTTTGTCCTCTATTACACTAGATGCAATGGATAACAAAAAGTCACACGCATTTTGAGCAACGACCTCTTCCTGTTGACTTTGTTGATTACGTGCATGCCGAAAATCACCCGTAAAAAAAAGTTCATCTACAATTATGTTTTTTTCTTTAAGATACAGTATAAATTGGTTTCGAAGATTTACCGTATCTTCACCATCATTTACAGGATCAAAATGGATATCTGATAAATGTAAAAACTTCATAATTTCCCCTCCAATAAAAACAAAAATTATATCTTTTTTTCTCTTTTTAACTATGATATGTGTCACCCGCAAACAAGCCAAGCACTTTTATCTATTGCTTAATTTTACCCAAAGAGTGATTTCTCATATTTGCCATGTCTAATACCGCACTACTCATTAAAATAATATCATTTTTCTATCAAATCCGCAATTAATACTCCCAACATCTTGCGATACATACCAAATAAAAAACACCCCACAGCCACCGAAGTAGCCATGAGGTGCAACCATTCAAAATCTATTCCTTTACATCATCAAAAGCATACTCGTAACCGCCATACAGACTGCCATAGTCATATAACCTTCCTTAGTCACAAGTTCATGTCTCTTATACCCGCTTCCTGTAAACTCCACCGGATGTTTTCGAAAGAACAGGATACAGAGAGTAATGAAACCGGCAAGTCCTGCCACAAGCAATAGTGCAACGATCCATCCTGGTATTAGGAATGTTCCCATATAAGCAACCATCACGTTGACAGCATTGAATACCAGGTGCATAGCCATGGAATATATCATACTGCCTGTTGCAATCCGTATAAGGGCAAATAAACAGCCATAGAAAAAACCATATAGGATCGAACCAAGTGAGAAGTGAAGCAGTGCAAAGAACAGACTGCTGATCACGACTGCAGCTCTCATATCAACCTTCATATAGGCTCCAAGTATCAAACCACGGAACACATACTCTTCCACAACTGCCGGCACGATAGCGAATGCTATTATGGCAAGCCACACCGGATATTTCGTTATGTCCTCTGAACTGTCTGCCCCTGCAGATGACAGAAGCGAAGCAAGTGCCGCTAACATAAGTGCAATCGGTATACCTCATACGGATATTCCTATACGCTGTAAAAGCATTCCTGCCTTCGGCTTCTCAAAAGGTATGGTAAATTCCGCTCGTCTCTTCCTTGCCATGAACACTGCAAAAAACATTGTCATGAAATATATTGCCATCTGTGCGCCCAGTGTTCCGAGGAACATCACTGTCATGATTCCCACTACTTCAAATATGATACAGAACAGAAAACTGGTGTCTGCCATCCTGATCAGTTTATACTCACTTGATTTCTTATCCATCTATCCGTGTCCTTTCTCTCTTATTCGTCTCCTATGTCACTGCGTTTTCTTCCAGTTTCCCGGCTGGGTGACTGCGTACCTTTGTCATTTGCCATGTGCTTTTTATGGCGAATCACGTTCTCCAGATTATCCGTCACATCATCACAGGTAATGCCTCTTCTCTTGCAGAACTCTTCTGCCTGCCCCTTATCTGGAAACTCTGCAATCGGCTTGTGCCGCTCGATATCGCCGCTTGGATATTTGATGTCGGCATACAGGTAATACTTTTCGCTGTCGTCACTTTTCTGCATGGAGAAATTAGCAAATTTCCCCGTCTTATGCTTTTCCGGTCGCTCTTTCTTTGCTTCTTCCTTCTTCTGCTTTTCTTTAGATTCCCGTTCCTTTACCACTTCGCCCACCATATCTCTTGATGGCTGCTCCATGCTCTGTGCTTTCTCCGCCAGATACTTCTCCACCTCCGGCAGATAGGTCTCAAGCGTACCGCTCCTATCCTTTGTGATCGGATTGATGTCGATGTTTCTGCCGCCTATGGACAGTCCTTCTTCATTCAGGATATTGAACAGGGAATCTTCCCTCTCACTTCCGTAGTATTCTACGACCACATCTACGTCCGAATCCTCATGCTCGATACCTCGGCACCTGCTTCCAACAAGAACCACATCCACCACCTGGGCATCTATGTCAAACGTCTGCAAAGCATCCTCCACATGACCTCGTACCATGGATTCGATACTCTCCGCATTCTGCCCGTCAAGCTCATGGAACAGATCTCTCGTCTTTGCCCGGAACGCTTCCACTACATCCTGCTGTGACTTTGATACCTCATGCACTTTCTCTGGCTGCTTCTTCATCGCAACAGATACCATGGTTCTTATACCATGTTCCTCATTTCTGTCCCTTATACTCTCACCAAACGTCTTTGCATTAAAATCATCGCAGCAATCATACTGGTGTATGGCTGTTCCATGTTCCCGTATCTCGGAAACAAAAAGAGCAGTCGGGAATAGTTCTTCCTTTCTGCTCTTATCCATCAGCTCTTCTGTCCTCTCGGACATATGAACATCATACACTATAAATTCTCTGCTTCCGTCGTAGCACTCACCCATGTCATTCATGAGTAACACCGCAGTACCGGGTGTAAACTCCGTCTCATTTGGCAGCTCACCTGTTATCAGCGGATAATCTGTTGTATCTTCAATGTAGAAATGTTTCTTTCCATCTTCATCCTTAAAAAGGCAGACATCAAAGGCACTTTTATCTCCATCCACATAACAGCGGTAAGTCCTGTCATGTTCCGGATTCTCCATTTCCATTTTTCTGTCCGCATAAGCCTCGTTCATCAGGGATGTATCGGCACAGACATCAATATCCCGGTAGTCCACATGAACTGCCATGATATCCTCTTTTTCAAATACGATCTTCTGTCCCTTATCAAGTCCGTCTTTTCCTTCAAGAAGCGTTCCCGTAAACTGTTCCTCCGTCAGATTAAAACGTCCCACATCGTACTGTGATACCCTGTCAAGCCGCACATCACCATATACCGTAGTGAATGTAACTCCCTTTGCGACTTCTGCATAACCATCTGGATTGTCATTATATGTCTCTATCGCATACTCCGGTCGGAACTTATGCTCTCCAGCATCAGCAAGGACACTTCCATCCATATCACATCCGGTCGTCATGGCAAGTATCTGTCTTGCAAAAAGCTCTGGTTTTTCGCCCTCATATACTTCTGGGATATTCTCATCGAAAAGCTCCGGATGGCTTATGCCAGATACTTGTCGTATATCTTCCTCTGGAACTGATACCTCTCTACCGATGTCATGTTCTCCATCTCGCCCATTCGCTCCCGGATCTCCGTTTCCGCTCTGTTCATCTGCTCCTCGGTCTCCAGCACGGTTTCCGCTGAAATGTAACTCTTCTTTGCTTCCTCTGTCAGATTGTTCATGTTCTCCATGAGCCATGCGTTTCCTTATAATTCGACATTACCTTATCGACAACCTTGCCGAGCAATGTCTCCTTCTGTTCCTCGCTCATACCAGGATTCTGCTGTTCAGACCGCTTGCACGCATCTGCAATGGCAGTAATCAAATCTACACTGACAGTCACAATCGCCTTTCCTGTCTGGAACGACTCCTGCGTCAATTCATCGACCATTGTTCTGTCCTCCCGATATTATTTTCTCTGTGCTTCTTGTCATGTGTGGGTGGTCTTACCCACGGAATACCATTTTTGCTATACATCAGGTGTCCTCCTTCATTTTTATTTGAACCTCTGGACAATTTGTCCAAAAGCTGCTTTCTTGTTCTTTGTCCTTGAAGAGACAAAAAAAGAGCATTCATGCTTTTACACATAAATGCTCTAACGCTGTTTTTTTATAAAATTGTCTGATTTGTTTCTTGCCTGCAAACTGGAAATTGTCTAGTTTTTCACAAAAATAAAATTTCATTTTTACATCAGCCATACATATATTTGCCAGAATAATATCTTTCGATTATTCCTCTATAATCTGAATACCACTTTTCTTTACCAGTCTTTGCTTCAGGATAAATATTCTTTTTCTCTCCTACTTTTGTGCAAAAAGTAAATTTATCTTTTCTTTGGTTTTTACGTTATCCTGCAAATGATAACCTCTATTAAGAAATGCACTATTCATTAACATCTGGGTTTTGGTCAAAGTAGATACTTGATTCAATAATTTTTCAAACTCTGTATAACGAAACGCATAGTACGCATTTCCAGGAACAAACGATTCAAATACTGCCAAACCAAATCCTGGATACAGAAAAACAATATATTCCTGTAATGACGGAACTCCTATATTGGAAAAAATTTCTGTCGGATCATGTTCAAGCCACGCATTAAGTCTAAATTTTGTATCCTCATCTGTTAATTCCGATATTTTATTTCTCACATCATCCTGAGACATCCTGTTAATTGTTCTTTCCTCATAAATATCAAGCTCACTATCCCAATCTAATGCGTCATATTCTTCAGCGTTCAATTCTTCAATTTTTATACACTCTGATTTTAAATTTTTCGAACCAGTTAATAAAATCCTGTTCTTCGGGGTTATTACAATCTATTTCAAACAGCAGATTTAATTCATAGTTATTTAAATATGCCGTTTTACTTATATTAGACGAACCAATAATTACAAATGACTTATTATCATTAGCAATGTAATAAAACTTACCATGATAAAAAGAATTCTGGTATGTATACAACGTCAATGGATATTCATTTCTGAAATTATTAAGTGCAATTACACTATTCCTATCAATCTTTGTATTCTTTCTACTGGATCCGTAATTTTGAAGCGATCCTACAACTAATTCAATCTTACCGTTATTACTACGGATTTGATCCATTAACGGTTTTATCAAGCGCAATCCACTGCTAAATGAAAAACCCACTGCCGCAAAAAATTGAGTTGCCTTTATTTGTTCTCCAAGTTTTATTAGTAATTCATTTAGCACTATATTATTGCTTAATACAGAACATTTTTTCCCTACGAAAGGTATTCCTTCAATACTTTCATCTACAATTTCATTTTTATTAGCAAGTGCTTTTTGAGCTTTTTCATGAATTACATCTATTAAACGACTATCATCAAGGATTTTTATATATTCAATAATATTTTTTTCTCGCTCAGGGAAAAAACTGATCAACTTTACAGCCGTATGAAAACATTCAGTTTCTTGCTCAGCAATTATTATCTTTTTTAAAAACTCTTTATACGCAAACTCAGAATGTAATTCTCCCAAAATGTCAAGTGCTTTTGAAGAATATAAAGCTGTTCTATTGTATATCGTTATCAATTTTGCTTCTGCATATGAATAATCATATTTTGATAAAATTAGCAACAAATCAAAAAGCATTTTTGTTGCATTGTTTCCATCATGCACGCCTAATAGTTCTTCATCAACACTCGCTTTAATTACTTCCCAATCAGAAGATGTTAATTCTTCGTTTTTACACAATTTAAAAGCGATTGAAATACTATTATGGTAAAAATCTATCTCACCATAGTCCCATACATTTTCTCTTACCGCCAAATATATTAATGATATTTTTTCAAAATCTGCTATACACTTCTGATTATCCTTTTCCTTTAAATCAAGATACGTTGCAAATATTGATGTTCCATCAACTCGTTTTTCAATAGCCTCGCGAAGTTCTGGTTGTATTAATTGTAAATAATCCTTATTAGCCAAAAAGATTTTGGTTGTGCGTGCATCTAATCCGTCATCCATTGCCTTAGTAAGAAGCGCATATAATATATCTTCTCTTTCTTCCAATGCTATAAGCGATATTAACCGTATATCAAAATCTTTTGTATCAATGATGTATTTTTTCACTTCTATTTGTTCCTGCTTATTTAAAGGAATATCTTTTACACTTTTTAAAAAGCCTATTTCCTTTAAATCTTTCTTTTCGTGAAAAATTTCCATCAAATATGCATATAAATATTCTTTACGCAAAACCTTCACTGCAAGATTCAATATGATACCCGCGTTATATTCGCTTGGTATGTTATCCAGATATTCATCAATTAATGTCTTGAGAAGCTTTTTATTTCTTGTTTTACGCAAGGCAACACGTGCAGTTTTATTTCCAGAAATACCCATCTGTAGTAGAGTTCTTAATGATTTCTCATCCCCTTTTTTACTTAACGAACTACATTTCTCGTAGAAATTGGACGTTTCTCCCATACTTACACCTCTTAATCTATTTCAAAATTATGGTTTGTTTTTTTTCAAGTGATCCTAAAGCTGCTAGAAATAACCTGACACTATCCAAAGTATAGAATATTATTCCCTTTACAAATCCCTATTTGTCAAATTGTTGCAATGATTATATCAAAGAATCATGCTTGCAACAATCCCCTTAAAACGAGAGACAGGTGTATCCTCCTGCCCCTCAAAAAGGAAGGGAAGGTGAAAAATATATAGTCAACTGCTGTTTCCAGCAGCTATGAATCGTTACTTACCATAGAAGTCATGGTTTACTTCTGCTTTATAGTAATTACTACATGTTACCGGAGCATTATACAGTGTCGTGAGCATATAGCTTCGTATGTTGCGTACCTTTGTAGTATTGTTGCGAAGGCATTCCAGCACATACTCCATCGTATGAAAATCTATCTTCTCCAATCTGCTCCGAACAACATCATATGGAAAGTCATATTTGTTGATACGGATTACCGGCTGTTTAACCGCTATAGTCTCTACTATCAGCTCCACCAATTCATTTATGTCCATCTTCTCTGTTGGATGGCAATGAAGCAATCCGTCATAATCTATATTGTCTTTGATAAATGAGCGCACTTCATCCATCCTATCCATCGTATCAGTTTTCACGCCTGTGCCTGATGGAATGATAGGATAGGTAATCTCCCCTGTATTCTCTGTAGTATTCTCTGTATTTGTATTACAAAACTTTGTATGAGGGGGTACATCATTTTGTGGGAGGGTGGTACAAAATTTTGCAGGAGGGTCATACAAAGTTTTGTAGGGGGTGGTACAAAATTTTGTAGGAGGGTCATACAAAGTTTTGTAGGAGGTGGTACAAAATTTTGTAACAGGCTTATTTGCTTGGTATTCAGCCTGTTTTTGTATTCCTTCCCCTGTGTTTTCTACATCTTCGTCATCTCCTGGTATGTCCAGATATGTACATGTGTAAAGTTTATCAACGCATAGATCAATATACATGACATTATTTAAAACCATTCCGCTATTTGTTTCTATGTTACGGAATTCACGACGGATCACACCTATTTCCTCTAGTCTGTCAAACGCTGCCTTCACACTTCTCCGTGATTCTCCAAACTGCTCGGCAAAATCATTGTAGGTTTTCTGGAGCAAATCCTCTCGAAATTTTCTTCTGTAACCGATTGTCATGCCGCTATGCTCGTCCCGTACTTCCACGGGACGATACCAATACACGATTTCCGACAACACACAGATAGCGAGAAGGTATGGCTTGCCATTTTCACGTAAAATCGTTTTATACCAATTCACCGGCGTAACATTTCCACTGATGTTCATTTCTGCCAGCGCATCCACCGACGCATTACCAGTATTTACGATGTTTGTCATGCCTTCTCACCTCTTTTCTTCCATTCATCTAAAAGACTTATTATAACCTCTGTAATCTTCTCTTCTGTGTATTCATCATTAAAGTAGTCATCCAATCTGTCTGCTTTGAATGTTACTTTTCTTGGCTTTACCGACACCTGTTCCGGAAGCATGATGTTCCTCACTTCTTCCTGCGTAAGCATATTTTCCCGGCAGGATGCCTTTAGTCTTGCCGACTGCTCTATATTAGGGAATATATTCCTGTCGAGTATTATATCGAGTACCCACTGCTGCTGCTCCTCGTTCAGATACGAAAGATCAACACCCTGAATAAAACCAATCTTTTTCCTGTCAACAAAGTCAAGCAGTTCATCAGAGAGCTTTGCAAGTCTGATATATCGCTGAATCTTCTTTGCGTTCTCGCCGGTTTCCTCACTCATGATATCAAGGCTACTACCCTTATCTCCCTTAATGCCCTGATGTTTCATGGCATAGTAACGCATACTATACGCCCTTGCCTTTTCGCTTGGAAAGATATCTTCTCTCTGAATGTTACTGTCCACCATGACAATGGTAGCTTCATCATCATTCAGATTGCGAATGAACATCGGCATGGTATCAAGACCGGCAAGTTCACAGGCAGCCTTTCTTGTGTGTCCGGCAATAATTTCATAACCACCCTGCGGTCGCATTCTCGCAATTCCTGGAACAAGCACGCCATACTGTCTGACACTCTCTACCATTTCCTCTAGCTTATCTTCATGGATCTGAAACGGATGATTTCTGAATGTATGCAGACTTGCTAAAGGTATTTCTCGGATTTCACCACCATTTGCATTTGCCTGTTCCAGATTTTCGTTTGTACCAAACAGATCGTCAAATGATTTCATCTTTATCTTGGAAGCACTATTGGATTTATTCATCTGCAAGCACCTCCTTTGCGAGCTTCTTATACGCCGCCGCAACTTTTCCTCTTGGGTCATGCTTGAATATACTCACACCCTCTGCGGAAGTCTCTGCCGCTCTCACAGAATGTGGGATAACCGCACCAAACACACGGACATTTTTGCCATAGATTTCTTCCACCATGGACTTGATTTCCTTTGCGTAATTGGTACGTCCAACCATCTTTGTGAAAACGATTCCCTCTATCCCAAGATTCGGATTCAGATATTTCTTTGTCCTGCCAAGGGTAGTGATAAGCTGTTGCAACCCCTTTACGGAAAGGTACGCTGCTTCTATCGGTATGATGACCGAATCAGCCGCAGTCAGGGCATTCATTGTCACCATGCCAAGGCTGGAATTGCAGTCAATCAGGATATAGTCATACAAGTTTCTCACACTTGTTATGTACTCTTTCAATATGTACTCTCTCCGCATGGTATTTACCAATGTGACTTCCAGTCCGGAAAGTTCGATATTGCATGGAAGAAAAGATACTCCCTCCTCATGTACAATAACCCCTTCCCGCTTTCCATAATCTTCATCATTGATCACTTTACCCATGATCGTCGAGAGAGTAACATCAAGCTCATCAGGCTCTGCTACGCCAAGGCTTGATGAAAGGGATCCCTGACTATCCGCATCTATAAGTAGTACCTTCTTGCCTTCTCTTACCAAACCTATACCTAAGTTTACGGTTGTCGTAGTCTTTGCCACGCCGCCTTTTTGATTCACGATTGCTATTACCTTACACATACCGTTGTACCTCCATTCCTATCGAATCACCATGCCACTTCCTACATAGTGACATTTTTCTTCTACCTGCATAACGTTACTTGGTTTCTTACCAGAATCCTTTTTCTTTCTTGATACTTCTGCATACACACGTTTATATTTATCTGTTCCAACATTATCGAAAAAAGTCGAAACATTATTTACTTCAAATCGTTTATCTCTCTGAAGTAAACGTACAAACCAACGTATGTCATTTTTTGTCCCTTGAAGCCTTATCTTTAACATATAGACACCTCCTTGAATAGAAAAATAAAAGGCAGGGATATTCAATATTTGTAATTAAATATCCCTGCCAAATTGGCTATTTTATTCACTTTTATTCATCAAAGAATATTGTGTCCCTCGTGTCGACTCTATAGCCGACAACGACATGAATTCTGTCCACTATCTGCTTTTTATGCCTTTTCACATCGGTTCTGCCGAAATTGAAAAAGCTGCAAAAGTGCGTAAATTCAAGGATTTTCACGAATCTGTACGACGTAGCCCTATTATAGTCTCCACAAGAGTTGTCTCAAGGAACACATCACCAACCACAAGCTTGCCATACTCTGTCACATCCTTGAATGCAACAGGCACAACATTCGGCTAACCATCTGAGCATGTGGCAAGATCCCACATTTCATTTTTTAATAATTTTATCACTGATTCTGTAAGCATAAGCACATCTCCTTTGTTTTTGATGCACCCATGATATTATATCTGCTCCCATCTGGTAAGATATCAGCAAATTTATGAGTTACTAATAAATTTGATAGCTTACTGATATTTTAGCATTTCCATAATCCATGCAGGTTACAATATGCATATACTTCTTCTACCTGTTCACCATCGCAAAGGCAAAAATCTGCTACCGGCTCCTGCCCTGGATTTAACTGTTTTCTGTATATTCCCTGGTTTGTATTTAATGTAATCCACTCAATGAAATGCTCTTCAAGCATTGGATGTTTTGTCTCTCCGACCACGACATGAACATGACTGCCTTCTATAGTATATACAGGTACATGCTTCTCGACAGCAGCATCTGTCACTCCGGCTTTTAATTCCTGCATAGGTTCTCCGCAACAAATTACAGGTACACCCTTATCCTTTACCTTTTCAACAATGTTTCCACAATGCTTACATATATAATACTTTACTTCCATGCCTTTTTCTCCTTCCATGTGTAAAATTTATAATTCAATTGTCTCCATAATCTTTTTCAATGAATCTGCAGATTCCTTAAGCTTTAACGCTTCCTCGCCACTTAAATTAATAGGTATATCAGACTCAATACCATCTGCACCTACAATAGCTGGCATACTTAACGATACTCCGTCAATATCATATACTCCATGAATCATGTGTGATACAGGAAGTATTGATTTTTCATCTCTCATAATCACTTCGCAGATTCTTTTTACAGACATTGCAATTCCATAATATGTAGCGTGCTTTTTGTTTATAATCTCATAAGCACTGTTCTTGACTGCTGTAGCTATTTCTGCCGTGTTTTCCTTGTGCTTGTAATGTCCACGCATTTCACACATTTCACTTAATGGAACACCAGATACATTGGCTGATGACCATGCTACAACTTCGCTGTCTCCATGCTCACCTACTATAAATGCATGAACACTCCTGCTGTCCACAGATAAATGCTCACCAAGCTTATATCTTAATCTGGCACTATCTAACACAGTACCCGATCCAATAACCCTGTTTTCTGGAAGTCCTGATAACTTTATGGCTACCTGAGTCAGGATATCTACCGGATTCGCAACTACAAGCATGATACCTGCAAAATTTCTCTTTGCTATTTCAGGAATGATTGACTTAAATATTGCTACATTTTTATTTACGAGATCAAGCCTTGTCTCTCTCGGTTTCTGTCCCGCTCCGGCAGATATGACAACAATTGCAGCATCAGCCACATCATCATAATCTCCGGCATATATTTTCATCGGACTCGCAAATGGAATACCATGACTGATATCCATCGCTTCTCCTTCTGCCTTGTTCTTATCTGCATCGATAAGGACAATCTCTGTAAACAAGCCACTCTGCATTAAAGCAAAGACTGACGCAGAACCGACAAAACCACAGCCTATCATTACTGCTTTTTTTGAATTAATCACTTGCTTTTTCGTAATAATCTCATCTCCTTAATAATTCTCTTCATGTACTTCAAAATAGCTCTGTGGATGATTACATACCGGACATACCTCAGGAGCCTTTGTTCCTACCACGATATGTCCGCAGTTACGGCATTCCCATACCTTAACTTCACTCTTTTCAAATACCTGTGCAGTTTCAATATTCTTAAGAAGTGCACGATATCTCTCCTCATGATGCTTCTCAATTTCTCCTACTGCTCTGAATTTTGCTGCAAGCTCAGGGAAACCTTCTTCTTCGGCTGTTTTCGCAAAGCCTTCATACATATCTGTCCACTCATAATTCTCGCCTTCTGCAGCTGCCGCCAGATTTTTCTTTGTATCACCAATTCCTGCTAATTCCTTGAACCACATCTTTGCATGTTCTTTCTCATTATCTGCGGTCTTTAAAAATAATGCAGACATCTGCTCATAGCCTTCCTTTTTCGCTACAGAAGCAAAATAGGTATACTTATTTCTCGCCTGAGACTCTCCTGCAAATGCCTCCTGTAAATTCTTCTCTGTCTGTGTTCCTGCATATTTGTTTACTGCCATCTCTTTTACCTCCGTTTTCTTTACTATTTTTCTCCCTGCATTTCGGGCAAATTCCTTTAAATGAAATATCATAATCCAAAAATTCAATTCCATGAATGTTACGAATTTTTTCCAGCAAATTCGGTAATTTCATCCATATCCGCATCAAAAATCTCACTGCACTTTACACACCTGACATGGTAGTGATTTCTCAATGTGAAATCAAACCGGTTCGGTCCATCGGGAACTTCAACCTTTCTTGATGCACCTTCCTCTACCAATATATCAAGATTTTTTTGAATGGCATTTTTCCTGCTTGTCGCCGCTCATTATTGGGATTAGTTCTCAATAAAGATTATATTCTGTTTTTATTTTATTGTCAAGAAAATAGTAATAATTCCAGCCTTTTCCTCATCTATTCCAGTCAGGTCACAATAGGCGCACGCAACAGCCTGTGTACAGTTATAACCATTCTTTTTTCTCTCTTCTGCTTCTTTCACTCGTGTACTCATGTGCTTCTCCTTATTATTCATATCATAGCAAGTATTTCGTCTTTTGATTTTGTTCCTACTGAATGATTTTTGATTTTTCCATCCTTGATAACAAACAATGTGGGGATACTCATTATCTGAAACCGACTTGCTAATTCCGGTTCTTCATCTACATTGATTTTCACGACTTTAATATCCTGACGTTCTTTTGATATTTCCTCTAATACAGGTCGAACCATTCGGCACGGCATGCACCATGATGCCAAAAATCTTCTTGAATTAGATCGTGAATTTGCTTTTGTCAGCAAAGAATCCCCTTTTTTGTCGGAGATGCTAAAAAATTTATTAATATGCTGTTCTACAACATACAAAAACACCGTTATGTTTTAATTGAAGTCAAGACAAGGGCATTGATTCCGGAGATATGGGACAATTAGGAACTTACATTGACAGTCGCTTTCGCCAGTGCTAGTATCTGTATTGGTTAGACGTATCTAACTTTTTTTAATTTTAGCATATTATCAAACAATTAGGAGAATATTTTTATGAAAGTTTACGAATTCGGGGATAAAAATAAACCGAGCATCATGCTCTTTCCTGGCACCTGCTGCTATTGGAAAACCAACTTTGGACACGTTCTTGATGGGCTTCAGGAGCACTTTCATACTCTGGTTGTCAGCTACAGTGGATTTGACGATACGGAGAATTCTACATTTATTTCAGAGCTTGACGAAGTTCTGAAGGTTGAGAACTACATCAAAGATAAACTTGACGGAAAGCTGTTTGCAGCATACGGCTGTTCCCTCGGAGGTTCATTTGTCTCTCTCCTGATCGGGCGTCAGAATATACATATAGATCATGGAATCATAGGTTCAAGCGACATGGATCAGGCGCCAAAGTGGCTGGCAAAGCTTGAGACAGCCATCATGATGCCTATGTTCTATCCTTTTATCACCGGCAAGGAAAGCGGTATTCTGAAAAAAGTATTTGAGAAGAAAATGAACGAAGGAAATGACAGTTCTGAATATATGAAGAAATTCATGGAGATCATGGGCAAAGGAAGTGGAATAGACTTTTCATTCATATCCAAGGAGTCCATGAAGAATCAGTTCTGCACCGACCTGTACACAAGCGTTGGAGAACACATAAACGTACCCGGAACGACTATCCACGTATTCTACGCCAAGAAAATGGGTGAGAAATATCTTGAGCGTTACAGGAAGTGTTTCGCCGATCCGGATATCTGTGAATTTGATCTGCAGCACGAAGAACTGCTGCTTGACGCCGACCGCTGGGTTCATGAGGTCTGCAGGGTGTGCGGCATAAATCACACTTTATAGTCCTCGTATAATATTCAAATAATCCCTACTTCTTCATAATCATATGGACCGCCCCTGCAAATGACAGTACAACGATCAATTTACACAAAATTTAAGAGGATGGTGAATTGCCTCAGCAATACTCCCACCCTCTAGTGACTGATTTTTCTGTTGTCCGAACAACGAGACCGACCCTTACGTTCGGCATTGGAGCAAGGTTTTTCGCTGCCTGCCAGCGTCCTGTATCTTTCGCAACAGGATAGGTCACAAGCGATGTAACCTCGGATTGAATCGTGTCAGTCCACGTTGTTCTCATTATGCGCTGACCCCCAGCGAAATTCAATGAACCTGTAATTTAAAATCACTATGTTTTTATATACACTCATATACGCTCAAAAGTGGTTTAATTCCTATGTTTTTGGCTACCCCCATTTAACTTTTGCTTCAAACCATCGTAAGAAATTTTTTCTTTTAGATTTTTCTCTGTCTTTTCTATTTCTAGCGATACAAATGGTGGTTTAACTCCGTGTGATAATCCGATCACTCTATATCCTATATCATCAATTTGAATCTTTTTTCGTTATTTATTTTATTCCAAAAACATCTTCTGGGATTCCATCTGGATATATCGGATGACCCGCTGTGTATATCTCTACATTTGGCGCCATGAAACAATTGTCACCTATGGCCACCTTTGCAACATCAAGGATTGTACAGTTATAATTTGCAAAGAAGTTCTTGCCCACTTCTATATGTGAACCGTAATCGCAGTAAAATGGTGGGTTAACACAAGCTCAATCAGACTTGCCAAACAACTCCTTTACAACCTCTGATATGCCGTTGAAATCCGAGCGTTCCATGAAGTTTAGCTTCTGCAATTTCCAGCCTACATAATGATGGAACAGCTATCCCTCTATCCCGACTACAGAGGTGTCAGCCACTGGCATGAGTGGCATACGCCTGTGGATTTTCCGGTACGAGCTATTTCTGTGAGTTGTTTCACAGGCACTATGGGATTACGCCGAATAAATATAGGAAAGAGAATTTATAGTTTTATGATTCTCTTTGCTCTCCCAACAGTAAACTGAATTATTGGCCCCGATACAATCACAGTAACAACCGTACACACACCGAACTTTCCCCCAAGGATCACACCTATCACAACCATGGCCGCATCAAGTATCATCCTGACTATCTTCACCTGCCAGTGATTCTTCTCTGCAAGTGCAAATGTCACAGCCTCGTACGAACCACGCCCAAGGTCTGCTGCCGCATACAGTCCTGTTCCCACCGCAAACAGCACAATTCCGACGAGCATGATCAACATATTGAGCCACATGTATTTGCTGTAGACATGCATTTGCGCAAACAGATCAACACACAAGCTGTAAACGATCTGGTAAAGTATCGTTCCTATATGTATCTGCGATCTGTCATATATGAGAACAAACAAGATCATAATCACCGCCACGATAAACGATGCTGCTCCAATACTCACATGAAACGTACCGGATATTCCCTGCCATAATACCGCAAGCGTTGCACCGCCAAATCCGGCATACAATGCCAGGGTTATACCATATGCGGCAATAACTGAACCAATTATTATAACAGTTATCTTCTTTATCCACTCTCTTTTACTCATACAACCTCCTGTTGCCAAATAAAAAGACTATAGATAAAACTGTTATGTTCAGAAACAGCAAAATCTATAGTCTTCTTACGTGCCGAGACAAGCTCTTTTTAATTGTTGCTATACTATATCATTTATAACTTTTTGTCAATAACTGGTATTTCATCCCCTACCACCTGGATACAATTTCAAGAGTCTTGTCAATTAAATTCTCTCCTATGCCTGAAAAGCATTTATTTCTTCTATCATCTTACTAACCGCCAGGGAATATGGAATGTTTCGTCTCCAGGCAATCACGGTACTTGTCGTAATTTCAGGAAAAATTTTTCGTTGTACAAGAATGTCATCTCTCCAATACTTTGCAGCACCTTCGATTGATATCGGATACCCCAATCCATTTGCTGCCATGACTCCGGCATTGGTTCCAAGATTACTCGTAAAAGCAATCTGCAGTTTCGAAAAATCTTTTCCAAACCAATTGGCGAGTTCACTTTGAACATTTCCTCTTTCGGGCAGGATCAATGGTTTTCCTATGAGATCTTCCTTTTTTATAAACTCTTTTTTTTGCCAGCGGATCATCTGGCCGCATTCCAACACACCAGTGATCACAATCCATAATCCGGATATAATCCAAACCTTCGGTGTCCACTGGCTCCAAGAACAATGCAATGTCTACAAGTCCTTTGCTCATCATCTCATACACTGCATCTGCTGTTGCAGTATGCAATGCAATCTGAACCAGCGGATATTTTTCTTTGTACGTTTTACATATCTTCGCCAATGTCTCCATTGCCGCAAATTCACCGCATCCAATGGTTATAGTGCCCTCTACTACCGTTTCTTTCCCTTTAAGTTCCTCTAGTGTTATTTCCTCAAGATTAAGAATCTCCAAGGCTCGCCTTTTTAATAGAATTCCCTCATCAGTAAGTGAGCTTTTCTTCCCCCTACGAATAAATAATGTTACTCCAAGCTCCTCTTCAAATGCCGCCATTTGTCTTGAAAGCGTTGGCTGAGTAATATGCAATTGTTCTGCTGCTTTTGTAAAGCTCTGTTCCTTTGCTACTGTCAGAAAATAGCGTAATAGTCTTAATTCCATATCATTAAAGTCCTAATCTTCCCTTGTTTTTTTCAAACCTTTTAATCAATTCTTTTCCCGTTACTATAATTTCATTTCGCCAGGGATGACCGAAGATTCCACAATTCATTGAAATATCTTCCATTGGCGAGAATTATAATCCATTCGCCAGTGATGCCATCACGAATCCATCTTCTAAACCCCCCCTTCATACTTCACATGGTCATTCACCACCACTCCAATGATTCTTGAGTTGTTTCTCGCAAGCAGAATGCCTGCCATATTCGGGATATATCCTGTCCTTTCAAGCTCCTGCTGAACACGTTTTACTGTTTCATCTGAAATCTTTTCTGTATTTCCATGAATCACTTTTGAGACAGTTGCAGTACTAAGTCCTAGTGCATCTGCGACATCCACAATCCTAACCCTGTTATGTATCATATCCATACCCTCTTTACCTGAATTTGTAATTACATGGTACAATCAAAATCTGATTTTTACAAAGGTTAAACGCATAACCCATAACAAAATCCTTATTATGTTTTTGTCGTATTTTACTAAAACGTTCTGTCCCTTCTTGCATAGTCCAAGCATTAGTCATTGATCTTGTATTTCTTATGAAATAAACTCTCTCCTCTTGTCCCTAATTCTCTCATAAATATCAATCGCCTTGTTAAATCCCTTGCCCAGTAATTCATCACATGCTTTATTCAGCGCATCCGGAAAAGCATTTGCCAAATAATCAAACCGCTTCATAGCCATTTGCTCTCCTAGTCCAATGTTAGCCGCTTCTCTTCTAAATGAATCTCTGGTGATCTTTTAATATCATACTCATTCCCAATACTAAATGCCATATCTCTGGTACTGCTTGTATATATTACCGTACTCAATATGTCATATGCCGGTGCCAAGCGTACTGTTTTCAACTCTTCATCATAAAGCAATGAAACATTTTTGATATGATTATCTGTATTGCCTATTAGGTAATTGAATATACATATATCCCACATTTTCAATTGATCTGCTATCGGGTTGAACGATTTCTGTCTTATGATCTCAAACATCATTTTTAAATATCCGGCATTATCACTCTCATATTTGTTATGCGCCGAAATTCCCATCGCTTGAGAGAAATCTTCCTGATGTAACCTGTACGGAACACTTAACCCATTGATTTTTTTTAATCCGTCCTTTATTGCACGATCATATCTTTTAGTTGCTAGCAAAACTTCCTCATCTCTGCCATCTCCGACATTGACTATAAAACTTTCAGGAATCTCTATTCCCATATTTCCTGCCGTCATCATACACAACTGCTCATTTGTAACTATTCCGTCAAGCCTTACATGACTCTGCTTTACTATATGTGTACTTGGCGCTGACCCTTTGGGTAAATACCAATCTTTATTATTTTCATCATAATATAACCCAACCTTTCCAGATGCTCCTGTAAGTGACAAATGTGACTTTGTGACTAACTCCGCAGTCTCCATTGCTCCTTCTCTTGCCAACTGACTAACCTCATCAATTGTCAATTTCTGATAATCTGCATTTACTACTTCGTTATTCTCATCTGTAATTTTTATTGCTCCCAGACACTCATTACCTAACCCGGCTAATAATGACAGATAATTATTTGCGTCTGTATGCAATAACCCAGCCACACATCTTCTGGTAAATCCTTCAGGTAACAAACCTTCAAAAAAATTCCTTGTATCATCAACGGAAAATGCATTTGCAGATAATGGCAAATGAATTGATATCGGTCTGGCTATGTTACCAGATAAATACTCTTCTGCATATGAGAATCTAGCATCTTCTTCTTTTTCTCCAATTATACGACCTACATATGTCTGCAAGCCACCAATCTCTATCCAAACCCCCAAATTTCTCATATTCTAACCTCTCTTTTCTACGAGAATATCCATTCCCAGTAAATTGATAATTGTAATTGCCTTTCCGATTTCTGCTGTAGCCTTACCTCTTTCCAAATCCGAAATAAAACTTACACTAAATCCTGTAAATTCT
>ENA-OQKQ01000192-OQKQ01000192.1-human-gut-metagenome-genome-assembly--contig:-NODE-192-length-23547-cov-3.825320_pt1 | contig 23547 bp, 27 predicted proteins | sample MGYA00242651_ERZ504803 | MGnify/ENA primary metagenome ERZ504803 (study PRJEB26092, sample SAMD00036380) | human gut metagenome | host: Homo sapiens | study: EMG produced TPA metagenomics assembly of...
GCTGCGCAATGCCACCTCCCCCGAAAAGGGGAGGTTTTGTACAGCTTCCCGAAAGATGCAAAGGCTCCCCCTCTCGGGGGAGCTGGCGAACGCAGTGAGCCTGAGAGGGTTTTACAACAGGAGGAACCATGTCAAAAACCAAGATCAACGACCCCGGGGCGCACCACGCAGGCAGCGGTGCGCTGATCCGGCGTTTTCTGCCCTATCTGGCAAAGTACAAAATGACCCTGTTTCTGGACCTGTTCTGTGCAGCGCTGACCACCCTGTGTGACATCGTGCTGCCCAAGATCATGAGCACCATCACCAACGCCGCCATGGGCGTGGGCATCACTCTGACGGCGGGCATCGTGCTGCGGCTGGCAGCACTCTATTTTGTGCTGCGCATCATCGACGGTGCAGCCAGCTATTACATGTCCAGCATCGGTCATATCATGGGCGTGCACATCGAGACGGATATGCGCCGCGATGCCTTTGACCACCTGCTCAAGCTGGACCACACCTACTACAACAACACCAAGGTAGGCACCATCATGGGCCGCATCACCAACGACCTGTTCGATGTGACCGAGTTTGCCCACCACTGCCCGGAGGAATTTTTCATTGCGGCCATCAAGATCGTGGTGTCCTTTATTATCCTGTGCCGGGCCAGTGTGCCGCTGACGCTGGCGGTGTTCGCCTGCGTGCCGCTGATGGGCGTGGTGTCCGTTTACCTGAACGGACGGCTGCGGGCGCGGTTCCGCCAGCAGCGCGTGCAGATCGGCGAGCTGAACTCCACCATTGAGGACAGCCTGCTGGGGCAGGGTGTCGTGAAGGCCTTTGCCGCCGAGGATGAGGAACGCGAGAAGTTTGCAAAGGGCAACAGGGATTTTGAGCAGATCAAGACCCTCGGCTACTACGCCATGGGTGCCTTCAACACCTCCACCCGCCTGTTCGACGGCCTGATGTATCTGGTGGTCATTCTGGCAGGCGGCCTCTCGCTGGTGTACGGCAGGATCACCGCCGGTGACATGGTGGCCTATATGCTGTACGTCACCACCCTTATTGCCACCATCCGCCGCATCGTGGAGTTTGCCGAGCAGTTCCAGCGCGGCATGACCGGCATCGAGCGCTTTGCCGAGATCATGGACACCCCTGTGACCATCGGCGATGTCCCGGATGCGGTGCCGCTGCAGCCCGGCCCCGGTGACATCCGGTTTGAAAACGTCAGCTTTGAGTACCCGGACGACCACAACAAGGTGCTGCACAACGTCAGTCTGGATATCCGGCCGGGCGAACGGCTGGCGCTGGTCGGCCCCTCGGGCGGCGGCAAGACCACCCTGTGCAACCTCATCCCCCGCTTCTACGAGGTGACCAGCGGCCGCATCCTGATCGATGGGCAGGACATCCGCCATGTCACCCTGAAAAGCCTGCGGCAGGATATCGGCATCGTGCAGCAGGACGTGTATCTGTTCAGCGGCACGGTGGCCCAGAACATCGCCTACGGCAAGCCCGGCGCCACCCGCGAAGAGATCATGGAAGCGGCGCGTCTGGCCGGGGCGGAAAAGTTCATTCTGGCCCTGAAGGATGGCTTTGATACCTATGTGGGTGAGCGCGGTGTCAAGCTCTCCGGCGGACAGAAGCAGCGCATCGCCATTGCGCGGGTGTTCCTGAAGAACCCGCCCATCCTCATTCTGGACGAGGCCACCAGCGCACTGGACAACGAAAGCGAGATCCTGGTGGGCCAGAGCCTTGAAAACGCTGGCCCATGGCCGCACCACCCTGACCATCGCCCACCGCCTGACCACCATCAAGGACTACGACCGCATCCTTGTGCTGGGCGAAGAGGGCATCGTGGAATCCGGCACCCACGACCAGCTGCTGGCAAAGCAGGGCGTCTACTACCGCCTGTGGAATCAGCTGCCGGGGGAAGATACGCTGTAAATTTTATTGAACGTACAAAGAAAAACCCGGAAACGACCGTCGTTTCCGGGTTTTTAAGTTTCTGAAAAAATACCGCTGAATTATTCGCCCACGATCAGGCGCACAGAACCATAGATACCAGCATCGTTGCCGAGGATGGCGGGCACGATGGGGGTCTCACGGCAGGACTTGAAGGCATAGACCTTGAAGTGCTCCCGCAGCGGGGCAAAACAGAACCTCGCCTGCGCGGGACACGCCGCCGCCCACCATGAACATCTCCGGGTCCACGGTGGCGGCAATGGTTGCCAGCGCCATGCCGAGGGTATCGGTCATCTCGTCCACCTCGCGGGCGGCAAGGGCGTCGCCATTGCGGGCGGCATCAAACACGTCCTTGGCGGCAAACTCGGTGCCGCGCAGGGTGCAGGGGGTATCCGGGTTCTCGTCCAGCAGCTTCTTCATGCAGCGCACAACGCCGGTGGCGCTGGAATACTGCTCCAGACATCCGTGCTTGCCGCAGCCGCAGGCAGCGGTCTCGTGGCGGTCCACCGTGAGGTGGCCGATCTCGCCTCCGGCACCGTGGGTGCCATCAATGACCTTGCCGTTGACGATGACACCACCGCCCACGCCGGTGCCCAGCGTGACCATGACCGCGCTGCGGCAGCCCTTGGCGGCACCCATCCAGATCTCGCCCAGAGCGGCCACGTTGGCATCGTTGCCCACCAGAACCTTGATGCCGCCCAGCATACCGCCAAGCTCTTCGGCCACATTATGCTTGCCCCAGCCGCCGAGGTTTGCACAGATGATGGGCACGATGCGGCTGTCCAACACAGGGCCGGGCACGCCCACGCCCACGCCCTCTACCTGCTCAGCGGCAAGGCCTTTTTCCTGCATCTTGCCCTGCACGGCAGCGGCCAGATTTTTCAGAATGTGCTCACCGGCGTTGGAGGTGTCGGTGGGAACTTCCCACTTTTCCAGCAGTTCGCCGGTGGTCTTGAACAGGCCGATCTTGGCAGTGGTGCCGCCCAGATCGATGCCGAATGCGTATTCTTTCATGTTTCATTTACCTCTTTTTGACGGCCAGCGGCCGCAGTATTTCGCGTGTTCCAGTATACCACACCTACCCGCAAAAGAGCAGTGCCGCTGCGGATTTTCATGCAAACAGACGGAAAACGCAGTGGATGTTTGGCACAAATGCCAGTGCTCACCGCACGGTGTTGGTCAAACTGCCAATGCCGTCGATCTCGCAGCACACCGTGTCGCCGGGCTTCAGGAACTGCGGCGGGTCCATGCCCATGCCCACGCCTGCCGGGGTGCCGGTGGCGATGATGGTGCCGGCCTTCAGGGTCATGCCCTGAGTCAGCTCGTGAATCACGTGGTCGATATCAAAGATCTGCAGGCCGGTGTTGGAGTCCTGCCGCTTTTCGCCGTTGACGAAGCTTCGGATGCCGAGCTTGGGCGGGTAGGTGTCGAATTCGTCTGCGGTAACGATGCAGGGGCCGATGGGCGTGAAGCCGTCCAGACTTTTGCCGAAATACCACTGCTTGTGGGCGGTCTGCACATCGCGGGCGGAAACGTCGTTCAGGATGGTGTAGCCGAACACATAGTCTTTTGTTTGCCCGGCGGGCACATCCCTGGCATCTTTGCCCAGAACCACAGCCAGTTCGCATTCGTAGTCCAGCTTCTGCACAAGGTCGGTGTGCGCCTCGATGAAGCCGCCGTCCGGTACCGCGCGGCTGACCCGCTTGGAGAAGTAGATGGCATCCTGATGCTTGGTAGAAAAGGCGTCCGCAGAGTACTTTTCGGCCTCGTCCGAGTGCGCCATATAGTTGATGCCCAGACAGACCACGTCCTGCGCGGGGCAGGGGATGGGGCTTTGCAGGGTGACGGCCTCCACCGGCAGTGCGGGGATGCCGCTGATGGCCAGCTGCAAGCCGAACCGCACCTGCGGAGTGAGGAAGGGGATGGCGTCGGACAGGGTCTCGTAGGAGAGCCCCAGCCAGCTCAGCGGCCAGACCTGTGTGCCGTCCTGCGAGAGGATGGCGGGGTCCTCCACACCGTCCGGCAGGCGGCAGGTGACAAAACGCATACAGTCTCCCTCCTCTCAGTGCCGGTAGGCGATGGCGCTGCGGATGCGGTCGGCTTCCGCTTCTCCGGCCAGCTGACGTACCAGTTCCAGCGCAAAGGGGATAGCGCCGCCCAGACCGTAGCTGGTGGTGATATTGCCGTCCACTACCACTTCGGTATCCAGCACCTCGGCACCGGCCAATTTGTCTTGGAAACCGGCGTGCGCCGTGGCTTTTCTGCCCTCCAGCAGGCCGAGAGATGCCAGCACGCTGGGTGCTGCGCAGATGGCAGCTACCTTTTTGCCGCTCTTTGCAAAGGAAACGCAGGTGTCGGTAACGGTCTTGTTGGCGGCAAGGTTCGGGGTGCCGGGGATGCCGCCGGGCAGCACCACCATGTCCACATCCGAATAATCCACCTCTTCGGCCAGTGCGTCGGCGGTGATATGCACCTTGTGGCTGCTCACGATCTCGCGGCTGCCGGATGCGCTGGCCACGGTCACATCCACCTTGGCGCGGCGCAGCAGATCGACCACCAGCAGGGCTTCACATTCCTCGGTACCCTCGGCAAAAAATACAACAGCTTTGCTCATAAAAATCAAACCTCCCTGATTTCTGATGAAGACGGCGCATCTGCACCGCATGAGGAAAAACGATAGAAGTACCCCGCTGGCGTGGGGACTTCTGCCTTCCCGGTTGAATGATAAAAGCCGCATACCGCACGGGCGGCACGCGGCATGGTTTGTGTGGAAGTTCAGTTTTGATCGTCGGCAGCTTTTTCCGCTTCCAGCAAGGCGCGCAATACGCTGTCGTTGGCACTCAGCACCCGGCTTACCCGGCTGATGATGGCGCTGGATGCACCGGTCTTATCCATGATCTCGGTGTAGATGCGCTTGTCCACCAGCATTTCGGCAATGTTGTAGCGCTGCTCCATTGCGCTCAGCTCGGAATAGCTGCACACATCCTGTAAAAAACGGTAGCACTGTTCCGGGGTCTTGAGCTGCAAAAATGCCTGATACAGACCGGACTGGCCGGTAGGATGATCTTTTGCCATGTTGTTCTCCTTTTTTGCAGATGCCGCCCACAGGCAGACACTTTATTACACTACACCAGTGTAGTACAAACGGGGAGAAATTTCAATAGCATTTGCGGCTTTTTAGCCCAGCGTGTGCTCAAATACCACTTCGTCCCGGGGGACGGTGCCGTTTTCCTGCTCGGCGGGCTTTAAATTGCGGTAGCGCAGGGCCTTGAAGAACTGCTGCACCGGCAGGGCCTTGGCGTGCACGGTGCACCACACACGGCCCTTGCCCTCGCCGCGGGCCAGCCGCTCGCAGGAGAGCACGATGTCCCGGCCCAGTGCCTTGCCGCGGTATTCGGGCCTGAGGTACAGGTGCATCAGATGCAGGGCGGTGTTCTCCATCTTCCACGCAAAGTAGCCGATGGTCTTGCCGCCCAGAACCACGAGGAAGTAGTTCACATCGTTGTCGATGTCCTCCTCAATGGCATCGGCGCTCTGCAGCTCTTCCACAAGGGTGTCCAGCTGCTTTGCGGGGTAATAGCGCTTGTACACCTCATGCCAGAGTTCACTGGCAAGGTCGGCGGTGGCGTGGATATATTTGGCCTTGGCGACCAGCTTGTAATCAGGCTTCATAGTTCTCCTTACACTTTTACAATATAATCCGGCTTGCGGGGTGCTGCGGGCTTGGGGTCTGCAGCAGGGTAGCCCAGAATGCAGTGGCCGATGCCGACCCAATCGCCCTCGATGCCCCACTGCCGGAGCAGGGCCTTGCCCTCTTCTGTTTCAAACTCTTCCTTTGCGCGGTTGATCCAGCAGCTGCCCAGCCCCAGCGAAGCTGCAGCCAGCATCAGGTTGCCCATGACAAGGCTGCCGTCGGGTACGGCATTTGCGGCGTGAGCATCGGCCAGCACCACCAGAATGGTGGGAGCGCCGTACATGGGGTCGGTGTCCCTGCCCATGACAGCGGCGTTCATGCGGGTGAGCTGGGCGCGGGCGGCAGCGTCCTGCACGACCACGATCTTTGCGCTCTGGCGGCCCATGGCGCTGGCGGCGTAGGTGCCGGCTTCCAGCACGGCATTCAGCTCTTCGTCGGTGATCTGCTCCGGCTTATAGGCACGGCAGCTGCGGCGGCTTTTAATGGTTTCCAAGGTTTCGTTGGTCATTCCATCCCTCCCTAAAAGCGTGTGCCTTTATTGTATCACAAGACAGGCCGGAGTGTAAAGAAATTCCCTGCAGAGACGGTTTTGTTGCGCGTAAACGTTATCGTTGCGGGAATCATGTCAAAATGCACAATAAAACGTAAAAAGATTATGGAAAAGCATTCTTGCTGCCAAAGGACAAATACGCTATAATAGGGCTACCAAACTGGAAAGGAGTCGTGCTCTATGGCAAAGGCATCGCAGGCAGTCATTCTGGAAAATGAATTTTATATCATCAAAGCCCCCAATGGAAAGGTACTGGAAGTAAAGAACTTCAACACCGAGAACGGCGCGGCCATCCAGCTGTGGAGCTATGCAGGCCATCCGTGGCAGCAGTGGCAGTTCGTGGATGCAGGCGAGGGCCGCTGGCGCATCTGCAACCGCTTTACCGGCAAGATGATGGATCTGGCCCTTGGCGGTGTGGTGGAGGGCACATGGCTGCACCAGTGGGACCGCACCAGCGGGCTGAGTCAGTGCTGGGCGCTGGAGCCCACCCGCAGCGGGCGCACCCGCATCCGCAATGTGCTGGCGGATAAATACATCGACCTTGTGGGTATGAACACCTCCAACGGCGCACAGGCCCAGATCTGGAACTTTGTGGCCGGCGGCAATCAGGAGTGGACGCTGGAACGCATCGATCCGGACACCGCCCAGAGCGGCCGCCGCGCTGAGGAGGCCAAAGACCCGCAGCCCACGCCCAGCCAGCGCAAGCATCAGAACGACCTTGTGCGCAAGCTGAACAATGCGGGCAAGGGAAGAGCAAGCCGGAAGGCTTGAACCCTCTCAGTCATTGCTGCGCAATGCCAGCTCCCCCGAAAGGGGGAGCTTTATTTGCGCAAATCGGAAGAAGAAAAAGCTCCCCCCTCGGGGGAGCTGGCGCGTTAGCGCCTGAGAGGGTTTTACACACAAAAAAGGAGAACGCAATGAAATCTAGGAGCCTTCATGAACCCGGAATTTCCCATTTTCAGCACCACGCTGTGCTATCTGGAACGGGACGATGCCTACCTGATGCTGCACCGCATCAAAAAGCAGGACGACTACAACCACGACAAATGGATCGGTGTAGGCGGAAAGTTTGAGCGGTTTGAAAGCCCGGAGGACTGCCTGCTGCGGGAAGTGAAGGAGGAGACCGGCCTGACGCTGAAGCGCTTCCGCGCCCGGGGTCTGCTGACCTTTATTTGGGGCAACATGACCGAGTTCATCCACCTGTACACCGCTGATGAATGGACGGGCGAGATGGTGCAGGGCGATGCCTGCAGGGAAGGCGTGCTGGAATGGGTGCCGAAGGATAAGGCGGCTGAACTGCCCATCTGGGAGGGCGACAAAATCTTCTTCCGGCTGCTGAATGAGGAACGGCCTTATTTCTCCCTCAAGCTGGTGTATGAAGGCGACACCCTCACGCAGGCAGTGCTGGACGGGAAACGAATCGTTTGAACGCTTCCTGTGCAGAGCGTCGTCACGTGTTTAACCGTGAAAAGACAAATCCCGGCAGACCGTAGCCTGCCGGGATTTGCTCTATCAAAAAGCAAAAAGATTTTTCCGCTTAAAAATCAGTTCAGCTTCAGGTCGCCCTCTTTGATCCAGCCCAGCTTGCGCTCGATCTCGCAGAAGATCACACTCAGCACGGCAGGCAGAACAAAGCACAGCAGCACCATGGCAGCCCAGTCCATCGGGGTGATGGCGGTCTTGACGCCGGCGGCAATGTCGCTGACCCAGCCGGTGTACACGCCGATCTGGCCCACCAGACCGCAGGTGCCCATGCCGGAAGAGACAGCGGCACCGTTCATCTCAAAGTGGAACACACAGGTGGCCAGCGGGCCGGTGATGGCACTGGCCAGTGTGGGCGCGATCCAGATACGGGGGTTCTTGACGATGTTGCCCATCTGCAGCATGCTGGTGCCAAGGCCCTGACTGACCAGACCGCCCACGCCGTTCTCCTTGTAGCTCATCACGGCAAAGCCGATCATCTGGGCGCAGCAGCCTGCCACGGCGGCACCGCCGGCAAGGCCGGTCAGACCCAGCGCGGCGCAGATGGCGGCAGAGGAAATGGGCAGGGTCAGCGCCACGCCCACAATGACGGATACCAGAATGCCCATGACCAGCGGAGCCTGTTCGGTGGCCCACATGATCAGGGTGCCCACCTGACTTGCGGCAGCGCCAATGGGTGCGGCGATCAGCATGGAAAGGCCCACGCCGGAAAAAATGGTCACCAGCGGGGTCACGAGGATGTCCACGCGGGTCTCCTTGCTCACGGCCTTGCCCAGTTCGGAAGCCACGATGGCAATGATGAGCACGGCCAGCGGGCCGCCTGCGCCGCCCAGAGCATTGGCCGAGTAGCCTACGGTGATCAGGCTGAACAGCACCAGCGGCGGGCAGTGCAGCGCCCAGCCAATGGCGCAGGCCATGGCCGGGCCGCTCATGGCCGTGGCGTAGCCGCCAAGGTCTACCAGCACGTCAAGGCCGGTCTGCTGGCCCAGCGTCTTGATGATGGTGCCGATCAGCAGGCTGGCAAACAGGCCCTGCGCCATGGCACCCAGCGCTTCAATGAGATAGCGCTGCGGGGTGATGACGATATCCTTGCGTTTTAAGAAATCTTTCACATTTGACATGAGAAACTGCCTTTCTGTTTCAAGATGGTGGATTCAATGCAAAAACTGCATGTCAAGTATAATACCATACACATGTCAAGACAACAAGACAAAATGCTGATTTTGCTGGAAATATCTGCAATTTTTGGCTTTGTGCAATGTTTTTGCGGGCTGAGACGTATCTGTTTTGGAGCATTTTCTGATACCGGGGCGGCAGCTTTTCGGAGCTGCGCTTTGCAGTGTGCGGCAATTGACGGGGGCTTGCCCGCGGGTGTATACTGAAAGAGTATTGAGAAGATGAAACGCTGCCCTTTTTGCGAAGGGCGGCATCCCGATAAAAATGCATGAGGTTTGGAGCACAGCATGAAAAAAACGTTCTGGAATAAACTGACTGCCCGCGGCACCCGCGGCAAAACGCGGTGTGCAGCGGCAGTTCTGGCATTGGCAATGACCTTTTCAATGGGCGCACCGCTGGCACTGGCTGCACAGCCGGAAGAAAGTACCGCGGCAGTGACCGAGACTGTTTCTGCACAGCAGGAAACGGCAATGCCCACCCTGCAGACGGAGACCCCGGAGCTTGCTGCACAGGACCCGGAAGCACCGCCTGTACAGGCCACTGAAGCGGAGGAGAACAGCACGAACCAGCACACCCCGGAAAACAGCGTTGTACTGACCCCGGAGGAGATCCGTGCCGCACTGGATGCCGGTGCCATGGATGCCGCCGAGGCCCAGTGCATCGACCTGAGCGATGAGAACGGATTTTTCAGCTGGCTGCTCAATTTCCTGTTCGGCTGGCTGGGCAAGAGCGATACGGAGCCGGTCTATTCCGGCTGGCGCACCTCCGGCGGCAAGACCTACTACTACAGCCAGACCACCAACAAGCCGGTGACCGGCATCCAGTGCATCGACAATAAACTCTATTACTTCAATGCGGACGGTGTGCTGGAAAATGGCAAGACCTTTGGTGTGGATGTTTCCAAGTATCAGAAGAACATCGACTGGAACCAGATCAAAAAGGCAGGCGTGAGCTTTGTGATCGTCCGCATCGGCTACCGCGGCTATGGTGCTTCCGGCACGCTGGTGCTGGACCCCATGTTCGAGGAGCATTTCACCAATGTGAAGAATGCGGGCCTGAAGGTGGGCGTGTATTTCTTCAGTCAGGCCACCACCGAGGAGGAAGCCAAGGAGGAAGCCTTTGCCTGCGCCTACGTACTGAACGGACGCAAGCTGGATTACCCCATCTTCTTTGACACCGAAGCATCCGGCGCTTCCAATGGTTCCGGCCGTGCCGACGGTCTGGGTATGGAGGACCGCACCAAGTGCGCCATTGCCTTCTGTGAGGAGGTCAAGGCACAGGGCGTATAAACCCGGTGTGTATGCCTCTACCCTGTGGTACCGCAAGCGTGTCAATCTGAACAGCCTGAAAAAATATACCATCTGGAACGCGCATTATGGTGTTGCCAGCAGCCCCATCGACTGCGCCCTGTGGCAGGGCACCTGCACGGCACGCCTGCCCGGCTATAAGGGCGATATGGACGTGAACATCAGCTACATCGGATAAGTGAGGAAACTGCAATGGACCGCATTCGCCTGATCGCATCGGACATGGACGCGACCCTTCTGGACGAGTACAGCCAGCTGCCGCCAAAGTTTACCGAGACCATCCGTGCACTGGCCGGGCAGGGCATCTTGTTTGCCGCCGCCAGCGGGCGGCCTCTGTACACACTGGAAACGATGTTCCCCGATCTGCTGGAGGAGATCATTCTCATTGGCGACAACGGCGGCGCTGCCCGCTGGAAGGGGAAAGACCTGTTTGTGTCCGAAATGCCTGCCGAGGGCTGGCGGCAGCTGGCCCGCAGCACAAAGCAGGCCGGAGACGTGGGCCTTTTGTGCGGGCTGCAGGCGGCCTACGCGGAAAAGCAGGACGAGAAATACGATAAAGTTTTCAAGAATTTTTATACCCGGGTGGAATACGTGGATGATCTGACTGCGGTGGAAGCAGCGGCGGATAAGTTTACCGTCTATCTGCCCAACGACGACTCGCAGAAAGCCTTCGACCGGATCTACGGCGCATTCCACACCGGAAATGGCGGTGCATTCTCGGTGGCAGTGGCAGGCAGAAACTGGGTGGACGTGATGAACCCAGGTGTGCACAAGGGTGCAGCACTGGCAAAGGTGGGTGCACTGCTGGGCATTCCGGCCGACAGCATGATGGCCTTTGGTGACACCTACAACGATGCCGAGATGCTCACCACCGCGAAGTACGGCTTTTTGATGGAGAACGGCAGCGGACCGCTGCGGGCGCAGGTGCCGTTTCTGGCACCGTCCCACCGGGAATACGGCGTGATGCAGGTGCTGAAACAGGTGCTCCGCCAGAACGGCGAAGTCTCGCCGGAGGATTTTGTGAAGGCGCATTAAAGCGGGAGAGACGATTTGGAATGCTCTCCGCTTCGCTCTGAGCATAAATAGCGGAAATAGTATTTTTATTTGCAACTCCGAAACGGCTGCGGCCGTTTCGGAGTTGCTTTTTCACAGGGAGGGTCGTAACGGCAAACGGCATTTGCTGATGCTGGCTCCCTGCGGGAGCATTCACGTCAGCATGAAAACATGCTGTTGCCATTACGTTTCGTCGCGCAAGCGACTTCAAATCGGCGCAACACAAAAAATCCTTTAGCGGAGCGACTTGGATTTTTTGTATGGAGCCCAACTGCTTTGGGATTATTAAGGGCGAGCAGCCCTTAGTTTGCAACGGCGACGACCGCGGCCAGCGGCCGAAACAGGGAGGAGCTGTTGGGGCAGCGGCCTGCAGGATGCGAGTGCCACGCAAGGCACGAAGCAGACGCAGGGAGCCGCAACCCGCCGCCTCCCGCGCCTCGAAAGTAGCGGAGACCTTGCCGCGCTGAACACGCGGCATTTGCTTTGCAAACCGGTCTGCGGCTTAAAAGCCCCACTGGGGCTTTCATGCCCTGCGGGCACCGCCGTCCTTTCTGGTTCTCTTTTGGCACGCAAAAGAGAACTTATCCGGTGGAGAAGAATTGCATAAAAGTCAAGAAATCTGTTCCACTCGAATACGCTCTGTATGGGAAGCATTGCTCTAAAAAAAGAACCCCAAAAAATCCATAGATTTTCTGGAGTTCAAAAATTCATATAATGTGATCTCAGCCCTGCTTTTTCCAGCGGCGCATCACGCCCATGCCCAGCGCATAGGGGCCGGTGTGCACGGCAATGGTGCAGCCGATCTGCAGCAGGCCCACTTCGCACTGTGCGCCGGGGTACTTTGCACGCAGGGCCGCGCGGGTCTGCATCCACAGGCGCTTGCCTTCCTCTTCGTCGTAGCCGTAGCCTACGGTGATGCGGTAGTCGTCCGGGGTGCCGCCGTGGGCATCCAGATAGTTCATCAGCTGTTCCAGCGCTTTTTCAAAGCTCTTCTGTCGGCCGCGTGCCACACCGCCGGAGAAGATCTCGCCATCCTTGAACAGGATCATCGGCTTGATGCCCAGCATGTTGGCTGCACGGCCCGTCACCTTGCCAATGCGGCCGCCCTTAATGAGATAGTCCAGATTGCCTACCGTGAAGAAGATCTGGTTGGTAGCTTTCTCTGCTTCCAGCCATGTCACGGTCTCGTCCAGCGTGCAGCCTGCGTCCCGCATGGCCACGGCGTTTTCCACCATGGTGGACTCGGTAACGGTAGCCGCCGCGCTGTCAATGACCTCAATGCGGGCATCGGGGAAATCTTCCAGCACCAGATCCCGGGCATTGCGGGCGCTGCCCACACAGCCGCTCATCTTGCTGGTGAACACCAGACACAGCACATCCCGGCCAGCAGCAGCATGGGCACGGAATGCCTGCTCAAAGTCCTCAATGGAAGCAAGGCTGGTTTTGGGGTAGGCCGAAGGGTTGTCCACCATGAACTGGTAGAAGTCCCGCACGGCGATCTCCTTGCCTTCTTTGCGGTAGTGCTCGCCGTCCAGCGAGACATAGAAGGGCACGACCTCGATTTGGAGCTGTTTGGCAGTGTCCAGCGTCAGGTCGCATGCGCTGTCGGTAATGATATCAAACATCTGTGACGCTTCCTTTTCTGAATCATTCAGGAGCTTTGCAGGGGATCATACGTGGTGGATATAAGCCTCACGCTCGGCACCCACAGAGATGTAGGTGATCTTGCAGCCGACAGCCTTTTCCAGATATTCCACGTAATCGCGTGCTTCCTTGGGCAGGTCTTCCCATTTGCGGGCTGCGGTGATATCACAGTGCCAGCCGGGCAGGTACTCCACCACGGGCTGTGCGGTGTCCAGAGCTTCGCCCATGGGGAAGCGGGTGGTGGTGCTGCCATCGGTCAGCTTGTAGGCAGTGACCATGGGGATCTTTTCCATGTAGTCCAGCACGTCCAGCAGGGTCAGAGCAACTTCATCGCAGCCCTGGCAGAACACGCCGTAGCGGCTTGCCACCAGATCGATGGGGCCAACGCGGCGGGGACGGCCGGTGGCTGCACCGTACTCGTGGCCAGCCTCACGCAGGTCGTGCTTTTCCTCTTCGGTCATAGCCAGCTCGGCAGTGAAGGGGCCGTCACCCACGCAGGAGGAGTAAGCCTTCATCACGCCGATGGAGTTGTGCAGCTTGTGGCCCGGGATGCCTGCGCCGATGGGAGCGTAAGCACCGATGACGTTGGAAGAGGTGGTATAGGGGTAAATGCCGAAATCGATGTCGCGCAGAGCGCCCAGCTGAGCCTCGAACAGGACCTTCTTGCCTGCAGCGTCTGCATCGGCCAGATACTGGCCCACATCGCAGATGTAATCCTTGAAGATGGCGGCATACTTTTCGAGCCATGCCCACATCTCATCCACGCTGATGGGAGCTGCGTTGTAGCTGCCCTCCATGACCAGATTCTTGGAATCCACCATGGTGACGAGGCGCTTCTTCACAGCGTCGTCCAGATGCAGCAGGTCGCCCATGCGCAGGGTCTTCTTCATGTACTTGTCGCCGTAAGCGTAGGCAATGCCGCGCTTGGTGGAGCCGAACTGTGCGCCGGTCTTGGACAGACGTGCTTCTTCCAGACCGTCCTGCTCCACATGGTAGGGCATGGTGATGGTTGCACGGTCGGAGATCTTCAGGTTTGCCGGGCTGATCTCAACGCCCTGCTCCCGCAGCTTGTTGATCTCGCCGTCCAGATGATGCGGGTCGATGACCATGCCGTTGCCCATAACGCAGACCACGTTCGGACGCAGGATGCCGGAGGGCAGCAGATTCAGCACGAACTTGCCGCGCTCGTTCTTGACCGTGTGACCGGCGTTGTTGCCGCCCTGATAACGTGCAACGATGTCATACTCCTGGCTGATGAGGTCGACCATGCGGCCCTTGCCTTCATCGCCCCAGTTGATACCCGTAATTGCAGTAAGCATAATAAATGACCTCTTTATCATTTTTTCAAAAGACAGCCTTTTCCGTGCACCTTGCCCGGGATACGCCACCTTGGGAAAACACATCAGCAGGCATACACAAAACACATACCAATGCAAGTATAGTATAGCACAGATCGCCGTGCAAAAAAAAGAGGAAAACACAGCTTTTGGCTGCGTTTTCCTCCAAAAAAGTGTGCGCAAAATTGTGCGTTCAGCTGCGGGGCTTCTCAAGGTCGGCACGGAGGGTCACCTTGTGGATGGTGCCGTCCGGCTCCTGAATGGAGGTGTTGGCCAGCTGCGCGCGCAGGCTAGCCTTCATGTCGTCGATGTATTCGCGGCGCAGGGCCTGCTGCTCTGCCTTTTCGGCCTCGGTCAGGCCGGTGGTCTTGCTCTTTTTTGCCAGCTCGTTGATGCGGGCGATCTTTTCCTGTGTCATGGTGCCTCCTGTATTTTCAAGCGGAATATGTTATAATAAGAAAGCAAACCCTCTCAGTCATTGCTGTGCAATGCCAGCTCCCCCGAAAGGGCGAGCTTTTTAAGGAATTTTCTCAATCAGTATAGCAAAGGATGATAAAAATGGCAACTCAATTGAATTTTGCACAGCAGATGGATGCCGTGCTCAAAACGCTGGACGGCACCCGGCCGCGCCTTTTGCTCCACGCCTGCTGCGGCCCCTGCTCCAGCGCAGTGCTGGAACAGCTGTGCCAGTATTTTGAGATCACAGTGCTTTACTATAACCCCAACACATGGCCTGCAGAGGAATACTACCGCCGCGGCGAAGAGCTGAAGAAGTTCGTGGCAGCAGCCCATCCTCTGGGCGTGACCGTGGTGGAGGACCACTACGACCCGCAGGAGTTCTACTCTGCTGTCACCGGCCTTGAAAACGAGCCGGAGCGGGGCAGCCGGTGCACGATCTGCTACCGGCTGCGGATGCGCCGGGCGGCGCAATACGCCAGTGAGAACGGCTTCGACTGGTTCACCACCACGCTGTCCATCAGCCCGCATAAAGATGCCAAGCGCATCAATGCCATCGGGCAGGAGCTGGAAGCCGAGTTCGGCGTAAAGCATCTGCCTTCGGACTTCAAAAAGCACAACGGCTATCTGCGCAGCCTGCAGCTTTCGGAGGAATACGGCCTGTACCGGCAGGATTACTGCGGGTGCGAGTTCAGCGCGAAGGCAAGAGGGATCGAAAAGTAAGCCGTTATCGGGCAGGCCGCTTTTTTGCTTACTCTTCCGGCAGCTTTGCCACCAGCAGGGTGAAAATAATCAGGCCCACGCAGGGCACGATGTTGGAAGCCATACCGGCGGCAAGGCCAGCCTTTTCGGCTACGATGCCAATGATCCACGGCATGAGGATGGCACCGCTGGATGCCACCGGCAGCATGATGCCCATGCTGGTCACGCTGGTCATGCGGCCCGCGCTGGCCACAGCGGTGGGGTTCAGGCCCGCCATGGAGAACGCAAACGCAAACAGCAGCACGATGGCCATGACCTGCGTGTGGGCCATGACCAGCAGCACATAAAAGATCGTGCACAGCACGCTCATGCCCACCATGGCCTTGCGCGGGTTCTTGAACGGGAACACGAATGCGATCAGCAGACGGGCCACCAGCGTGGCACCCCACATGACCGTGACGGTGTAAGCCGCCAGTGTGCCCGCAATGATGCCGCTGCCCTTGAAGTAAGTGACCATCCAGCCGTTGACGCTCTGCTCTGCAGCGTTCTGGAAGAACAAAAGGCCGGTCAGCATCCAGAACCGTGCCGAACGCAGAAAGCTCCAGTCAATGGCCTGCTTTTCCTTGGCATTCTTGGCCTTGCCGCCGCCCAGCGGGGTAAAGGCATATACCAGCCACAGCACAAGTCCCAGTGCCGCCAGCAGGAGCACCGCTAGCTCAGTGCTCACCTTCGCCGCTGCCGCGATGAGGAAGGGGCACAGCAGCGCACCGCAGGCGTAGCAGCTGTGCATCAGGTTCATGCCGCGGGTGCGGTCGGCAGAGTGATCGCTGACCAGAATGGTGCAGGTGTTGATAACACTGCCCTTGGCGATGCCCACCACAAAGAAAGCCACTGCCAGCAGGATCTCTACACCGGTCAGGCCCATGATGCCGTAGCCCACCGCATAGCCGATGGTGAGCAGCAGCACACTGGGCTTCATACCCAGTACACTGGGCAGCATACCGATGAGCAGGCCTGCCAGCAGATTACCCACACTCATAAGTGAGAGCAGAGTGCCGGTCATGCCGTAGGCAAAGCCGTAGCGCTCCTGCAACAGGCTGACCACCACGCCCGCACTGATGGCACAGATGCCACTGAAGAAGAAGGTAAGAAAGCCTGTATTCCGCAGGCGTGCAGACTGTTGTTCCATAATCGTCCTCTTTCTGTGAAAATATCCTCCTTCTATTTAACCATAATTCCGCATCATTGCAACCGGATTTTCTTACAAAAAGTTGCAAAAAGCCCGCCGGGTTCGGACGATTTAAAATGCCCTCCGCTTGCGCTCTGGGCATAATTCAAGGAAATATTACTCTGGATTTCGGTAGAACGGAACGCCTGCGGGCGTTCCGTTCTACCATTTTCACGAGAAGAGTCGCAATGGTAAACTGCATTTGCAGCGCCGCTTCCTTCGGAAGCGCGGCGCTGCGGAGTGCGTTGCTATTCGCCTTTACAGCCTCTCCCGTGAAAAAGTGGTTCAGAGCAACGCGGAGGGCATTCCCAATCATTTTCTATGCAAAAAGCCCGCCGGGCATCGCTGCACGGCGGGCTTTGGTTTTTACAGTTTACTCTGCCTTGGTCTCGGGCTTTGCCTCAGCCTTGGCTTCCGGCTTTGCTGCGGGGGCAGCAGCGGGAGCGGCGGGCTTCACCACGGGCTTCGGGGGATTGGGGTCATCCTTCAGCGGGAAGAGGATGATGTGCTTGGGGCACTTCTGGGCACACATGCCGCAGCCCTTGCACTTGTCATAGTCGATGCGGGCCACGCCGTCCACCACGTGGATAGCGTCGAACTTACAGGTGCGCTCGCACATACCGCAGGCAATGCAGGAGGTGGTGCAGGCCTTCATGGCCACAGGACCCTTGTCCTTGTTGGAGCACATGACCACCGGCTTGCGCGGGCCGCCCACGTCGATCATGATGACCTGCTTGGGGCAGATGTTTGCGCAGGCACCGCAGCCGGTGCACTTGTCCTTGTCCACCTTGGCAACGCCGTCCACAATGTGGATAGCATCGAACTTACACACCTTGGTGCAGTCGCCCAGGCCAACACAGGCAAAGGAGCAGGTCTTGGGACCGCCGTACAGTGCAGCAGCGGCTGCACAGGTCTGGATGCCCTTGTAATCATAAGCAGGCTTGCAGTGCTCGGAATTGCCCTGACACTGGACAACCGCCTTCTTTTCCACAGCGCTGGCCGTGCCGCCCATGATCTTGGCAATGGCAGCGGCAGCCTTGGGGCCGCCGGGTGCGCACTTGTCGCAGGGCACGCCGTCCATGACCACAGCCTTTGCGTAGTCCGCACAGCCTGCGTAGCCGCAGCCGCCGCAGTTTGCACCGGCAAGGCAGTTGGTAACTTCTTCAATGCGGGGGTCTTCCTCCACCGCCATGAACTTGGACGCTGCGACCAGAACGATCGCGCCGACTGCGCCCACGATGGTACACAGGATAACAGCAGATACAATATTCATAATCCTGTTCCTCCCTTACAGCGTGACATTGAACAGGTTTTCGACGATGCCGCCGAAGCCCATGAAGGACAGGCTGGTGATTGCTGCTGCGATCAGGGTGATGGGCAGGCCCTTGAAGGGTGCCGGGGGATCGCAGGCTTCCACGCGCTTGCGCACGCCGCTGAACATGACCATGGCCAGCATGAAGCCGCAGCCTGCGCCGATGGCACACACCAGAGCCTCAATGTAAGCAACACCGAAGCCCATAGCAGCCACATCTGCGCCGTAGTCGCCCACGACCAGAATGGTGACCGCCAGAACACAGCAGTTGGTGGTGATCAGGGGCAGATAAACGCCCAGAGAGTTATACAGTGCAACCACGTACTTCTTGAGGAAGATCTCGATGAACTGCACCAGAACAGCAATGACCAGAATGAACACGATGGTCTGCAGGTAGCTCAGACCAGCCGGGTCCAGAATGAAGATCTGGATGGGGAAGGTAACGGCCGTTGCCATGAACATGACGAAGATGACGGCACCGGACATACCAACCGCAGAATCCAGCTTTTTGGAAACGCCCAGGAACGGGCAGATACCGTAGAACTTCACCAGCACGTAGTTGTTGACCAGGATCATGCTGAAGAAGATCGCAGCGAGTTTTACTAACATCTTATTCTGCCTCCTTCTTCAGGTTATCAAGGTCGCAGCAGCTCTTGCGCTCGATGCGGGCATCCAGCTTGCCTTCCAGCCACACACAGCCGGCCATCAACAGGCCAAAGCAGAAGAATGCGCCGGGAGCCTGCGTCATGATGGAGACCTTGGCAACGCTTTCCGGGATCACCTGGAAGCCCAGCCATGTGCCGCTGCCCAGGATCTCACGGATGGATGCCATCAGGGTAGCGGTGAGGGTGTAGCCAACGCCCATGCCCACGCCGTCCAGTGCGGAGTCCACGATGCTGTTCTTGCAGGCGAACATCTCGGCACGGCCCAGAATGATACAGTTGACAACGATCAGGGGCAGGAACACACCCAGAGCGTTGTACAGGCTTTCCATGTAAGCCTGCATGAACATCTGAACGATGGTCACGAAGCTTGCGATAATGACGATGTAGCAGGGCAGATGCACCTTGCCGGGGATCACCTTGCGCAGCAGGGAGATCATGATATTGGAGCACACCAGCACGAAGGTGAAGGCGGCACCCATGCCCAGAGCGCTGGAAACTGCAGTGGTAACTGCCAGAATGGAGCAGGTACCCAGAACCAGACGCAGAACGGGGTTTTCTTTGATAATGCCGTTGGTAAGGATGCTTACCTTGGACTTATTTTCTTGTGCCATTTCTTACCAACCTCCTTTACGCCAGCTCGTTGTAGCAGTTGACACAGTCATTGATGGCAGCAAACAGAGCGGTGGACGAAATGGTTGCGCCGCTGTAGGCGTCGTAATCCTGATTCATCACAATGTTCTGGGTGCCGTCCATGCCGTCGAACTGCGCCAGGAAGTCGTCACTGCTCACGTTTGAGCCGATGCCCTTGGTCTGGGTGGAAGCGTCCACCCAGATGCCGGTCTCGGCGCCGTTGGCGTCGAAGCCCATGATGACGGTCAGGATGCCGCCGTCAAAGCCCTTTTCCTCGGCCTTGATGGCAGTGCTGCCGTCCGGAGCTTTGACCACGCCGGTGATGCCGGCGGTGGTGTAATCGGTCACTTCTTCCAGCTCGCTGGCATCCGAAACGGAGGGCAGCACGCCGACATAAGCGGCCAGAGTGGTGCGCTTGGTGTTCTCGGCAATGACCGGGGCGGTCATGCCGTTCACCAGTGCCAGCAGCAGGCTGGCGATCAGGGAGATAACGCTCAGCACAACGATGGGCTTGATGGTGCTCTCCCAGTTGGAAGACTTACTCATTTGCCAGCACCCTCCTTTGCTTTCTTTGCAGGCTTGATGTAGCCATACGGGGTCTGACGGGTCAGATCGTTGATGTAGGGGACCCACAGGTTCATGAACAGCAGTGCGAAGGACACGCCCTCGGTGTAGCTGCCCCAGTAACGGATGGCAAAGGTGACGATACCCAGTGCCACGCCGTACACCAGCTTGCCCTTCAGGGTGAAGGGGCTGGTAACGTAGTCGGTAGCCATGAACACGGCACCGAACAGCAGGCCGCCGCTCAGCACGGCAACCAGAGCCTCGTGCACACTGTGGGTAGCAATGAGGTAAAACACGAACATGCTGCCGACGTAAGAAGCCGGGATGGCGATGCTGATGGTCTTGGTGGCCACCAGATAAATCAGGCCCAGCACGATGGCCAGTGCGCAGGTCTCGCCCAGCACACCGCCGTGGATGCCCATGAACAGATCCAGCAGGCTCAGCTTGGACTTATCGGCCACAGCCAGCGGGGTAGCGCTGGACAGCTGGTCCACCGCTGCATCCGGGAACACCCACTTGTTCATGGAACCGGCAAAGCTGATGAACAGCACGATACGGCCCACCAGAGCGGGGTTGGCAAAGTTCATGCCGATGCCGCCGAACAGCTGCTTGACGATGACGATGGCCACCAGATCACCGATGATGAGCTGGCCGATGGGCATGCCCACGGGCACGTTCATGGCCAGAATGATGCCGGTGACGACGGCGGACAGGTCGCTGATGGGGTTGGGCTTCTTGAGCAGCTTGCAGTACAGCCACTCAAAGGCCACACAGGCCACCACGGACACAGCTGTTACCAGCAGTGCACGCATACCAAAAATGATGGCAGAGGCCACCACGCAGGGGCACAGGGCGACGATCACGTTGGCCATCAGGCTCTGGGTGGTCTCTTCGCTGCGCACATGCGGGGAAGCCGAAACAATAAGCTTCGTATCCATTACTTATTGCCTCCTTTTTTGATTTCACCAAGGTAGAACGCCTTTGCCAGACTCATCATCTGGGTAACAGGGCGCTTTGCCGGGCAGACGAACGAGCAGCTGCCGCAGTTGAAGCAGTAGTCTGCATGCAGCTTGCCCAGCTCCTGCACATCGCGTGCAGCGTATGCCTGATTGACCTCCACAGGCTCCAGACCCATGGGGCAGTACTCCACGCAGCGGCCGCAGCGGATGCAGGGATTCACCGGTGCAGGCTCTGCAGCGGCCTTGCTCAGGAAGATCAGGCCGGAGGTGGTCTTGGTGGTGGGGTAGCTCAGGTTCTCCACAGCGGGGCCCATCATGGCACCGCCGGCAACCACTTTGCCCAGCTCGCCCTTGACACCCGCAAAATCGATGATGTCCTGATAGGCAGTGCCCACGGGGACAACGATGTTCTGGGGCTTTGCACAGGCATCGCCGTCCACGGTGATGGTGCGCTCGACCACCGGCATACCGGTAGCCAGATACTTGCCAAGGGTGGAGACGCTGGTCACGTTCATGACGATGGCGCCGGCATCTGCAGGCAGACCGCCGTGGGGCACTTCGCGGCCCAGACACTTTTCAATAAGGATCAGCTCTGCGCCGGTGCCGTAGACACTGGGCAGGGGCTTGACCTCGATGGTGCTGTCGCCATTGGTCTTTTTGCACAGCAGGTCGATGCACTCGGGCTTGTTGTTCTCAATGCCGATGACGCACTTCGGGATGCCGGTGTACTGCAACACGGCCTTGATGCCGCGGATGATATCATCGCTGCAGTTCAGCATCTCCTGCGTATCGCTGGTCAGCCACACTTCACACTCGGAAGCGTTGATCAGCAGGGTATCCACCTGCTGCTTGGGCTGCAGCTTTACGTCGGTCGGGAAGCCTGCGCCGCCCAGACCGACCAGACCGCACTCACGCACAGCCTTGAGGAAGCTGGCCTTATCGGTCACTTCCGGTGCCTTGACAGCCGGGTCCACGGTCTGTTTGCCATCGGTCTTGATGACGACAGAGTCGCACATGCGGCCATTGGACAGACGGAAGGGCTCCACTGCGGCAACCGTGCCGGAGACACTGGAGTGGATGTTTGCAGAGACGAAGCCGCCAGCCTCGCCGATCTTTGTACCAACGAACACCTCGTCGCCCTTTTTGACCAGAGCTTTTGCGGGAGCGCCGATGTGCTGGCTCATGAGGATGCGTACCTGCGCGGGCAGAGGCATCGGGATCGGTTTGCTTGCAGCAGTTGCCTTGTCATGCGGCGTATGCGCGCCAAGCGCCGCACGTTTCAGCTTGTTCAACATGGAATTCAAATCCCCCATTCTGCTTGAATTGCCGCCCCCACGCCCATGCAGGCGCACTGGTACAGGGACAGCAGCTGCTTAACATGTTTATTGTATCATTTTGGCGTGGGAAGTCAACGACAATGGCACAAAAATGATGTATTTTCCTGAACTTTCTTTTCATTTTTTGTGGTTATATACAACTAACCACCGTATTTTTCTTCCTGTATCCGGTGTTTGCCTTTGTATGCGGATTATGCTATACTAAGGGCAACCAAAAACTGCGGAACGTCCCCCGCTCCGCGCCAGACTTACCAAGGAGGCTTGAAACGATGAAGGTTCTCAAAGCACTGCTCGCCGTCCTCACTGCTCTGGCGGTGGCCCTGACCGCCGCGCTGCTGTTCATTCAGGATAAGAACGCACCCCGTTATATCCAGATCTACGAGAACGAGCAGTAACACCCGTCTTGCACAAAAAGCATCCCCCAGCCTGAACGGCAGCGCCGCACGGGCTGGGGGATGTGTTGTTTTATGGCATACAAAAAACACCGCCGTGTCTCCCTCAGCGGTGTTTTTAAGCAAAATATTCCTTTTAGTAATCTTTTTCGCAGCCCAGCAGGTATTTCATGTGCTCAAAGGTGCGCTCCTGCCCGAGGTCGCGCACCATTTTCAGCAGCTCTTCCAGCAAAGCGCGGGTGTCCGGGTGGAGCAGGTAGTGGGTCTTGCTGCGCTCGTAGTATTCCCACGGGGAAGCATCGGTGTACTTGTCGCCCAGATAGATCTGGCTTGCGGCCACGCGGTCGCACACCATTTCGCACACATAGCGCAGGGGCATCTTCATGCCGGCAAGGCCCACCTTCCGGGTGCTGTAATCGATCCAGTATTCCAGATGGTGCTTGTTGCGGCCCTTGTGGTGCAGCCACGCGGAGGAATAGCCCCGCGCCAGACGTTCCGCTTCGTTGGGGCTGTGGTCACCCTGATAATAGATGCAGCCCGGAATGAACTCGGTAGGGCTGTACTTGCTCAGGTCGTGGGCAAGGCCCTGCTCATAGAGCCCGCATGCAAAGCAGTATTTCATCACCAGCAGCTTGTGCCGGGTGATGGTCTCAAAATGGCCCTTGATGTTCATGCTGTTATTTCCTCCACTGCACCGTGATACGTCCCTCTTTCAGCCCGCGCAGATCATTGCCTTCGGAAAAATCCTCCCGGTCCATGGTCAGGTTGGGGTTGTAGTAGGGGTCGTGCAGGATGTTCGCCTTGCCGTGCACAGCATACAGCCGCTGCTGCTCGGCAGCAAAGCGCCGGGCCTTCACCGGGTCTTTTTCGTCGCCGCCGCGGCTCTTGCTCTCGTAATGGGTCAGCTGAGCATAGGGTGTCCACGCAATGCGGTACCCTGCATCCCGCACCCGCAGGCAGAAGTCCACATCGTTGAAGGCCACCGCAAAGGCTTCGTCCAGACCGCCCACTTCGTCCCACACGCTGGTCTTTACCAGCAGGCAGGCACCGGTGACGGCGGAAAAGTCCTGCACCGTTGCAGCGCGGAACATGTAGCCGCTGCCGCCCGCCTTGCGGTATTT
>ENA-OQKQ01000197-OQKQ01000197.1-human-gut-metagenome-genome-assembly--contig:-NODE-197-length-23084-cov-6.219018_pt1 | contig 23084 bp, 16 predicted proteins | sample MGYA00242651_ERZ504803 | MGnify/ENA primary metagenome ERZ504803 (study PRJEB26092, sample SAMD00036380) | human gut metagenome | host: Homo sapiens | study: EMG produced TPA metagenomics assembly of...
CGAGAGGTCAAGAGAAAATAACTATGACCTGCTTTATAAAAATGAATGCCAGAACTGGCGCAACAAAATAAACCGGGTAAAAAATACCGCAGGCTTTCCGGCTGACCGTCTGGAAAAAATACAGGCTGCCTTTTCTGACTTTAAGAAAGAAGCCTTACAGAGAAAAAAGGCTGTAAAAACAGGAACAGCCAGCCCGAAAGAATTTACGGACTGGCTGTATCAGCAGAGTAATGTAATTGTGAAGCTGACTGAATACTAAATTTTTTCTCGTTGTGAGGTTTCTGTGACATTTTGCTGATACTATAAAAAGAAAAAGGATGTGATACTATGCGAATACTGGTTGTTGAAGATGACCAGCTTTTGAATAAGACATTAAGCTATAATCTGTCGGCTGTCGGATATTCCGTGGATGGGGCTATGTCAAAGGCTGTTGCCATAAGATTTCTTGAAAAACAGGATTATGATTTAATCGTTTTGGATGTCAATCTGCCGGATGGGAACGGATTTGATATATGCCGCGAGGTAAAAGAACGCCGTCCCGATATCGCCGTGATTTTTCTAACCGCAAATGATATGGAAAGCGATATGCTGAAAGGATTTGAATTGGGTGCAGATGATTATGTAACAAAGCCCTTTCCTATCAGCGTGTTCCAAAAGAAAGTATCTGCTTTACTGAACCGCATTTCAGTACAATCCGGCGGCGATTTCTACGATGACGGGAATTTGTATATCCATTTTTCCGAATTATCAGCGTGTCTCGCAGGACAGCCGATTACCCTTACATCGTTGGAATATCGTTTATTAAAAGTGCTAACAAGAAACTCACAAACTGTCCTAACACGTCAGGTATTGCTTGAAAAGCTGTGGGATGTAGATGAAAATTATGTGGATGAACACGCACTTACCACAACGATCAGCCGCATCCGCAGTAAAATTGAAACGAACCAGCATTCCTACATCAAAACCGTTTATGGTATGGGCTATATGTGGATTGGAGGAGCGCAAAAATGATTTCCAAAAAACTCTCCTTAAATAAAGTCTGCATAATACTGGCAACTACCATTTTACTTTTATCCGTGGTCATGTTTTCAGTTCTATATATCCTGACAAAAGAAATGTCTGTGGTATTTTGCAGCATGGCGTTTTGTCTGCTTTTTCTACTTTGTGTTACTGCTTTTGTGATACTGATACGGCGAAAGCTGACTTTGTTTTCTGAAATACTTTGCTGCACCTTAGACGAAATGATGAATGGAAAAATAGATATATCACAGGTTGCCGAAGAAGAAAACCTATTTTATAAAATCAATCATCGGCTGGTGCGCCTTTATGAGGTTATGCAGGAAAGCAAAAACAGCGTTGCCAGTGAACGAGCTGACTTACAGGAATTGATTTCCGATATTTCTCATCAGGTAAAGACACCAATATCAAACTTAAAAATGATAAATGCCACCTTATTAGAACAAGAAGTGCCACAGGATAAACAGCGGGAATTTCTACTTGCCAGTGGCACACAGCTTGATAAACTGGATTTCTTAATGCAGGCTATGATAAAAACTTCCCGACTTGAAACTGGCGTTATCTCACTTGAAAAGAAACAGCAGCCCATCTATGATACTCTTGCTATGGCGCTGGGCAGTATTTTTATGAACGCTGAAAGAAAGCACATACAAGTTGAAGTAAACTGCCCGGAAACATTGGTTGTTTCCCATGACCGCAAATGGACAGCAGAAGCCTTATTTAACATATTGGATAATGCAGTTAAGTACACGCCGGAGTACGGTTCTATCCGTGTTTGCGTTGAAAGCTGGGAAATGCACCTGAAAGTCAGCATTACCGATACCGGCAAAGGTATTCCCGAAAACCAGCAGGGAGCAATTTTTAGGCGCTTTTATCGGGAAGAAGATGTCCACGATATAGAGGGAATCGGCATTGGGCTGTATCTCGCAAGGGAAATTATTAGCTTGCAGAACGGTTATATACAAGTAACTTCCCAAGTAGGAACAGGCTCAACATTCTCCGTTTTTCTTCCCCATGAATAACCTGTTTTTTGAAATATCACAGGATTGTGACATTTCAGGGCGATTTATTATGTCGGCTGTGACATTTCTGTGAGGTTTGGTCGTTATAATGGATTTATCAAAAAGAAAGGATGGTGTTCTTTATGAGCATTTTGCAAACGACTGAACTAAAAAAATATTATGGCGCAAAACCGAACATTACCAAAGCCTTGGATGGTGTGACCCTCTCCATTGAAAAGGGCGAATTTGTTGCCATCGTAGGGACCTCCGGCAGCGGTAAATCTACACTGCTGAATATGATTGGTGGATTGGATGTGCCGACCTCTGGCAAGGTTATTGTGGATGGACGTGAACTCTCAACATTGAAAGATGAGCAGCTTACCATCTTCCGTAGGAGAAAGATTGGCTTCATCTTCCAGAACTACAATCTGGTTCCGGTGCTGAATGTCTATGAAAACATCGTGCTGCCTGTGGAGCTGGACGGAAACAAGGTGGACAAGACGTTTATGAACGAAGTTGTTCAGATGCTGGGGCTGGAGGATAAGCTGAACAATATGCCCAATAACCTCTCCGGCGGTCAGCAGCAGCGCGTAGCCATTGCCCGCGCCTTGGTGTCAAAGCCCTCTATTGTTTTGGCTGATGAACCCACCGGCAACCTGGACAGCAAGACCAGCGCCGATGTGCTGGGGCTTTTGAAAACCACAAGTCAGAAATTCCACCAAACCATCGTGATGATTACTCATAATAATGAGATTGCCCAGCTTGCCGACCGTATCATTCGAATTGAGGATGGCAAGATCGTGCAATAAAGGGGGCGGGACTATGAATGACATTCTATTTGGCAATAATAACACAAAAACCATCAAGCGGCTATCTAAACAATATTTCAAAAAGAATAAGGTTCGTAATCTGGCAGCGATTCTTGCGATCGTTCTGACAGCATTTTTGTTTACATCCATCACTTCACTGGTATTTAACATGGTATCCTCCATGCAGCTCTCTATGCAGATGCAGAAAGGCAGTAAGGCAGATGGAACCTTTGGGTACATGACCGAGGAACAGTTTGAGCAACTGAAAAACAGTGATTTTGTGGAGCAGGCAGGTCATCGGCGGATGATTGGATATGCAAGCAACGCCCTGGGTCATTCTGTTGAATTAAACTATGCTGATAGCATACAGCAGGAACTTACATTCTGTGTGCCAACGCATGGTTCAGCACCGGAAAAGGCAAATGAAATTGCTACTACCGAACTGGCTTTAAAAGCCCTTGGTGTGGAACCGGAGATTGGAGCAGAAGTTCCTCTGGAATTTGAAATTCGGGGAAAAACCTACCATTATGATATGGTGCTTTCCGGTTGGTGGGAAGCAAGCAACGATATGGTCAGCGTGGCGGTTCTCTCAGAGCAGTTTGTAAAAGATAATCCGGATGTAGTGAAAAATACCCGCGCAGTGGACGGAGAAATCTCAGGGGTTACTTTTTCTGACGTTGTGCTGAAAGACAAGACGAACATTCAGGAGCAGATGGATAACTTTGTCTACTCTATTGGCGGCAATCCAAAGGATATGTCTGCTGATAACTTTATCCTCTCTGTTGAAAACCAGATGGGGAAAGCCATGATTTCTCCGGAGTCCATCTTATTTGCCGTAGTATTTGTGCTGATGTTTGTATTGTGCGGCTATTTGCTGATTTATAATATTTTTGATATTTCCGTTATGCAGGATGTTCGGCAATATGGCTTACTGCGGCTGATTGGTGCTTCTACGCGGCAAATTAAAAGCATCGTCAATCGGCAGGCGGTATGGCTGACCCTGATTGGGCTGCCTATTGGTTTAATTGCCGGGTTCTTTGCTGGCCGGGCGTTGCTTCCGGCAGTAATGGAAATTTTTAGCTATGAGTATTCTACGACAAGTTTGCAGACATCGACCTCCCCCGTGTTATTTATTATAGCTGCCTTGTTTACGATTCTGACGGTATTTATCAGTACCCGCAAACCAGCCAAAAAGGCCGCAAAAGTATCTCCCATGGAGGCGATCCGCTATACGGAGCAGGATGATTATAAAAAGAAAACCGTTACACGAACCAGAGGTGCAAAACTCTCCCATATGGCATTTTCCAACTTGGGACGCAATAGACGCCGCTGTGTATTCATCGTTGTTTCTATGCTTTTGTGTATCGTTCTGTTCAACTCTATGATTATTGTGACACAGAGCATGGATGAAGAAAAGTGGATTACCCGCACAACGAAAACAGATTTTACCGTCTATAATTCGATTGCAGTCAATGCTTTGGAAGGCTTTCGACATCACGAAGATGCACTTCCACAGCAAGTGGTAGATATGATCCGTGAGCAGGACGGTCTGGAAGAAGAACGGTATCTTTATCGCAATACCGCAGATGACAGTAACGTGCTGGTTGATTATGGTTTTGAGGGACTGGAGTGTACTTCAACCTATGAAGATCAGGACGGTAGCCTCCGCAAAGCCTTTGGAAATTATAATATGAAGACTGCCCCGGATGCAGAAAATCTTTTCTTTGGAAATGTTTTTGGCGCTTCCGAACATTTTTGGGCGGATATGATGATTTATGATGGAGAAACAGATCCTAATGTACTGAAACAAAAAATGCTAACTGGAGAATATGTCATTATTGGAGAAGGGTTGGACCGACTGAGTGGTGGTCCGAAAAGTACGCCCCTGACAGAACAGTTACAGATTGGCGACAGTATTTCTTTTTACAGGGATGGCGAGTTAGTCAAAACCTGCACAATTCTTGCAAAAGCCTGTACCGTTGGAACTGAGGACGAAACGCCGTCAACAACTACGGCTATGAGGAATATTGGTGGCGATGCGCCCTTTGTGTATTTGCCGGACACTCTGTTCAAACAGATTTACACGACTCCAACTCTGCTGAGTTATGGATTTAATATGGATGATTCCTTACAGCCGCAAATGGAGGAATTTTTGAGCAGTTATGTTGAAAAAAACCCCTCTGTTACCTATACCTCAACAAAATTACTGAAAGAACAATTAAATTCTGTTGCAAGTATGGTTCTGGTTGTAGGCAGTCTGATTGGCTGTATCATGGCTTTAGTAGGACTGATTAACTTTACAAATATGATTATCACCAATATTATCACCCGCCGCCATGAGTTTGCGACTATGCAGAGTATCGGTATGACAAATCGCCAGCTTCAAAGGCTGATGGTTTATGAAGGCGTCTACTATGCCGCTGGTGCAGACATCATTGGTGGAGTGGTTGCGCTGCTGCTTGCTGTGACGGTGCTGGAAAATGTCTTGAACTCGCCATCTATGTGGTTCTTCACTATGAATATCACATTGGTTCCTGTTCTGGTCATTGGTGTGCTTTATCTGCTGCTGGCTGCGGTTATTCCGCTGATCGTTCTCCGCTTCTTTAACAAGGGAACTGTGGTGGAACGATTGAGGACCTCGGAATAAGAGTAATTTTCTTAATAACCATGTAAAAAACAAATCAAAAAGGTACTTGATATTGCGCTTCATTGCTTTTATCAAGTACCTTTTTTCATGCAGTATCATATAAGCGTGGATTCGTTATCTTTGGTGTGGTATCTTTAACTATGGGAAACTCCAGTTTCCCAGTTGGATATCGTCTGCCTCGAAACCATAATCTTCTCAGCAGCCTGATCCTGGGTTAACCCGGCTCCGTTTCTCGCTTCCTTTATCTTATTACCAATCTCCATATTCTTCCTCTTTTACCTCCTTTATCAATCACTCTGAGTTCTCTATCTGAGCAAATGCTAACACCCATATCACATCTTTTCCATCAAAAGGCTTTGTCCTTGCCCCGGATACAGTGTAAAAATCCTTTTACATACCTTACCATCCCGTCTCTCAGCATTCAACATAAAAATGCCACCCGGTAACAGACCTTCTGAGGTACACCTCATTTGCGATCTGTTACCGGGTGGTATTTAAAATATATAGTATTGATCATCTTAAGCAGAATCTACACCGCATGCCTGGCTTCCATGCAGTGCAGCCCAGATATTACGCTCTGATCTCGATTCCGAGCTTTCCAAGCTCCTTGAGGATCTTGGCAATGATTCCATCGACCTCTGACGTCTCAAGTGTTCTATCCTTAGCACGGAATGTCATTGTGTAAGCCACTGACTTCTTGCCCTTGGCGATCTGCTCACCCTCGTATACATCAAAAAGTTTGTAGCTCTCAAGCAGCTTGCCGCCACATTTCTTTATGACTTCCTCTATCTGTCCGACAAATATTTCCTTGTCCACAACAAGACTCAGGTCTCTTGTACTTCCCGGGAACTTTGCGATTCCCTCGTACTTGGTATCGAAGTTTGAAAGCATAACCAGTGTAGGCATATCGATGACTGCCACATATACCTCACCCTTAAGGTTGTAGTTGTCACATACCTCAGGATGTACCTGTCCGATAAATCCAATTGTCAGGTTGCCCTTCTTGAGCTTTGCCTGACGGCCCGGATGAAAGAATGTGTACTCTGACTCAGGCTCGTATGTCACCTGTCCCTTGAGACCAACCTTGTCTGTAAGCTCCTCGAGAACTCCCTTGAAGATCAAAGAAGTCTCCCTGACCATACATACCGATAGTCAGCTTCATTCTCTCCTCTGGTAAGCTCTGTGAGTGGAATGACTTTGGAAGGTATACATTTCCGAACTCATAAAGTCTTGCGATCTTGTTCTTTCATTATAATTTGTTGCCAGTGATGTGAGAACACCGTTCAGTGATACAGTTCTCATGATACTGAAGTCCTCACCGAGAGGATTTGCTATTGTAACGGTCTTTCTAAACTCGCTGTCAGCAGGAAGAAGCAGCTTGTCAAATACCTTAGGGCTCTCGAATGAGTAGCACATACCGCCAGAGAAACCATTTGCCTCAAGGACATCCCTTGCGATGGCATTGATCATCTGGTCGTATGGGAGCTTACCAACTGTTGCCTCACCTCTTGGAAGTGATACAGGAATGTTGTCGTATCCGTAGAATCTTGCAACCTCCTCTGCCAGATCTGCCATACAGTTCAGATCCTGTCTGAAGCTTGGCACATCCAGTGTGTTTGTCTCTGCATCATATGTGAGTCCAAGTCTGCCGAAGTAGTACAGCATCTTCTCAGGCTCAACATCTGTTCCGAGAAGCGCATTCATCTTGTCTGGCTCAAATGGGAGCTTCTTGTCCTGTACAGGATTTGGATATACATCGACAGCTCCGCCGACTACCTCACCTGCGCCCATCTCCTCGATGAGCTGACACGCTCTGTCTATTGCCTCCATAGCAAGATTTGGATCAAGTCCCTTTGTGAACTTGGCTGCCGCATCAGTTGCAAGACCGATCCTTCTGGATGAAAGTCTGATATTTGTTCCATCAAAGCAAGCTGCCTCAAAGAGCAGTGTATCGATACTGTCTGTTACCATGGAGTTCTCGCCGCCCATGATTCCGGCGATACCGATCTCCTTCTCACCGTCACAGATCATCAGAACGTCATGGTCGAGCTTTCTCTCCTGTCCATCAAGTGTTACAAATGTATCTCCGTCATTTGCACGGCGGACAACGATCTTGTTGCCAGCTATGGTGCTGAGATCATATGCGTGCATTGGCTGTCCGTACTCTTCCATAACGTAGTTTGTTATATCGACAAGGTTGTTGATCGAACGGATTCCCTGTGAAGCAAGTCTCTGCTGCATCCACTTTGGTGAAGGTCCGATCTTCAGGTTCTTGACAACCCTTGCTGTGTATCTAGGGCAGAGGTCAGGATCCTTTACCTCTACTGATATATAGTCATTGACGTCCTCGTCATTTCCTGTCTTTGTTACCACTGGTGGGTAAAATGACTTGTCAAATGTAGCTGCTGCCTCTCTTGCCATACCGATCATTGAGAAACAATCAACTCTGTTGGATGTGATCTCGTATTCGACAACAACATCGTCAAGTCCAAGTGCCTTCACAGCGTCATCGCCCGGCTTCACACCTGACTCCACCGGGAATACATACACGCCATCCTCCGGTGCTTCCGGATAGAAGTCTCTTGATGAACCAAGCTCCTCTATACCGCACATCATACCATTTGACTCAACTCCTCTGAGCTTACCCTTCTTGATCTTGATTCCGTCAGGGTACTCATTGTTGTCGCCGTGTGCTGCCGCAACCTTACCACCGTCAAGTACAAGTGGGATGAGATCATTGACCTTTACATTCTTTGCTCCGGTCACGATCTGAAGAGGCTCCGCCTGTCCAACATCTACCTGACATACTACAAGCTTGTCCGCATCCGGATGCTTCTCCATAGTGAGAATCTTGCCGACAACAATCTTGTCAAGATTCTTATCCTTCTGTTCGTAACCCTCTACATGTGATCCTGAGAGAGTCATGGCGTCTACAAACTCCTGAGCTGTCACGTCCAGATCAGGAACATATGCCTTTATCCATGAAATTGGTGTATTCATCTATTTGTCCTCCTATTTATCATTGAACTCCAGCCATGCAAAATTTGCCTTCGGCAAATGGCTGGAGCTGCATGTCAAGTTTTCACAGAAAACTTGACACATACTTAAAACTGGTCTAAGAATCTCATGTCGTTCTCGTAAAGAAGTCTCATGTCATCTATCTCATACTTGAGAAGTGTTACTCTCTCAAGTCCGATTCCAAATGCAAATCCTGAATATACCTCAGGATCTATTCCACAGTCGCGGAGAACCTTTGGATGAACCATACCACAGCCAAGGATCTCTATCCAGCCGCTGCCCTTACATACTCGGCATCCCTTGCCGCCGCACTTGAAGCATGTGATATCACACTCTGCTGAAGGCTCTGTGAATGGGAAGTGGTGAGGTCTGAACTTGACCTTTGTGTTCTCACCGAAGAACTCCTTTGCCCACTGCGCCAGTGTTCCCTTGAGGTCAGCCATGGTGATTCCCTTATCTATTACAAGTCCCTCTACCTGATGGAACGATGGTGAATGTGTTGCATCTACCTCATCAGCTCTGAATACTCGTCCAGGTGAGAGGATTCTGATCGGAAGATTGCCCTTCTCCATGATTCTTGCCTGAACAGGTGATGTCTGTGTACGAAGGAGGATATCCTTTGTAACATAGAATGTATCCTGCTCATCCTTTGCAGGGTGATTTGCAGGAATGTTCAGCAGCTCAAAGTTGTACTTGTCATACTCTACCTCTGGTCCCTCAACTATCTCGTAACCCATACCGATGAATACTCTCTCCAGATCTTCAAGTGCTATCTGGTTTGGATGTCTGTGTCCTGTAAGCTTCTTCACTCCTGGAAGAGTTACATCTATGGTCTCTCTCTTCATCTTCTCTGCACGGAGTGCCCTGTTGATGGACTTTGTCTTCTCATCAAGGGCTGTCTCGATGGCCTGACGCGCCTCATTTACCATCTGGCCTACCTTTGGTCTGTCCTCCGGTGCTACATCCTTCATGCTTTTGAGAACCTGTGTGAGTTCTCCCTTCTTACCGAGTATCGCCACCTTCACATCGTTAAGTGTCGATACAACCTCTGCGCTCTCGATCTTGGCAAGAGCCTCTGCCTTGATGGCTTCCAACTTGTCTCTCATCGTGTTTCTCCTTTTTCTATTTATAGGGATTTCAATGTGGATCCTATATTAATTACTTCCATATATAAGTCACGGAATTGCCCGACTACGGCTTCCGCAATTTCTACAGTAATTCGCGCTCCGCCCTATCGGGCTATGCGCTCATTCCTCTTTTGGGCGTTTACCGGGATTGCTCCGCGCATCGCAGCCGCTTGTCACCCTGTAAACACAAAAGTCCCTAGCATGTTATACATACTAGGGACGAATTATATCCGCGTTACCACCCTGATTCCAGACACTCTATGTATCTTGTCCATGTCTGACTCTCATTAGACGTTTGTCGCACGTCACACGCCACACCCTACACAGACCAACATCTGTCATCTGATAAAACAGATATCTTCAATCCTTCAGCCGTGGTGGCTCTGATGTGAAATTAAATACGCACTCTTACCTGACCTGGCTTTCAGCCGCTGACCCGGTCTCTCTGATGGTGACATACGTATCTTTTGCATCGTCACTGCCTGTAGAGATAATATACCTACATGTGGGTGTTAGTCAACATCTTTTTTGTCATACTGTCATGATCAACAACAATTCAATTTTCAGAAATATTATATAACTTGATTGTGAAAATAAACCTTACGAGTACCATACTCCTATTTAATCATCTTCCCGTTTCTTTTTCTTTATTTGTAAAGCAATTGATGCCAAAAGTAATATCCAGCCTATCAATAAGATTATATAAAACATCACCTTACCAAAATCTCCTTTTAAGATAAAATCGATTGCAAACAAACATGCACTAAGCACTAACAGAAGTATAGCTTTTTTTTCTCTCATATATTTTCTCCTTTTTATATCAAAATCGCTTTATATCTTTCACTCTTTATTTTCTTTGTATCTGCAAGTCTTCCTTTACTATTATACGTAAGTAAATAAATATCAAATCCATCTTTACTGCTATTTGTTACATATTTAAATCTATATCCCCAGTTTTCAATACCAGGAGACCTAATATCAGTACTTCCATAGTTACTTATTATATCTGAAAGAAGCTTAGACAATGTATACCCTGTTGCTAGACTTGCTGTGACTGCCCCCTTAGTTACCAAAATATCAATTGCCACTCCACCAGAATAGGAGGCTTTTATTTCATTTATCTACTTCTACATCAACTTCTTCGTCCATCTTTAAATGTCGATTTTTTCGCATTCCGCCTCTTCTCCACACGCTTTTTCTTCCTCTTCAAGTCGTCTCTTCTTCGCCCGGCCTTGTGCGCACGCCTTCTTATTTCCCCCGGATTTCCACTTATCCTATGAATTTGTTGATCTCCGCGCCTATCAGCATGACGTACATACACATGTAAAGCCACAGCGCAAGCAATATCACACTTGCAAGGCTTCCATACATATATGTGTTGATTCCCACTATATTGATATAGCTTGATACGCCAAATGACAAAAGCATCCAGAGTATGGTCGTAAATGCAGCTCCCGGCACAGCGGTCTTGATCCTCACCCGCTCAACCGGCAATGCCCAGTATGCCACGATCATAACCCCAAACAAAACCGTAGGGGCAAATGCTATCTTGACGATCGACAGGATATTCGCAACGGTATCCACCAGTTGGAATCTCTCCACCGAATCCAGCCGCACCAGCATTTTTGACACAACTACATCGCCGAGGATATATATGACCATAACCGCCACCAGCATCACACAGAATATCAATGTATACAGAGTGTGTATCGCTCTTCTGAGGAAATAATTGACGCTGTCCTCCTTGCCTGCCATGAAAGTGAGTCCGCGGCCTATAGCCATTGTTCCCTTTGACGCCGACCACACTGTGAGCAATATGGTTGCTGTGGTGGCAAGCAGTGAGCTCTTGCTGTCGAAAATCTCTGCAAACATGAATTCAAAATTGGAATTGATCTCCTCCGGGAACAGTTCCTTTATTATCTCCAACACCTGGGTCTCTGTGAATGGCAGATATTTGACAAATGTAAGCAGCGTCATCGCCAGTGGAAACAGTGACAGCAGCAGGAAAAAAGCAGACTGTGCCGCAAATGCCGCCACCTGATCCTTATTCATCTCTGCCATAAACAATCTGACTTTATGGTATATGAGCACTATGCGCTTCTTTAACTTCATAATTAGTGATTCTCTCCGTTACTTTTCAACCGAACTGAGAACTGCTCCGTTGTAATAATGGCTTATTATCTGCGCTGCAGTATATCCCAGCTTTGCCAGTTCATTTGCACCATTCTGACTCATTCCGACTCCATGTCCGTATCCGCCGCCCTTAAGTGTGTAGAGTCCTGTGTCATTATCCTTCTTTACATAGTAGAAATTACTTGGAACGCCTGTCCAGCCCGTGAGCTCTGATCCATCCTGCTCTGTTATAGCCTTGCCATCCGTGGCGAACAGAACTCGGATATTGCTCTGGCCGCTGACTACCACGCTTCCCTTGTCGCCTGTTATCGTAACTTCCTTCACAAGTCCACTGTCATCTCTTCCCGTCACCATTATTGACTTGATCTTGCCAACCGATGTCGCAGACACATCCGAGCATCTTGAAAGGCCGGTCTCAACCGCATTTCTCATCTCATCTTCTGTGTATGTAACCGTCCACCTGTACATAGGAAGATTTCTCTCAACCACATCTGTGTCCGTCTTGCCATCCATGAAATCCCTGAATGCCGCTTCATCGCTGAAATATGGGATGTCCAGCGCCGTATTCTGAATACGTGTACAGGTATATGGCATGCTTCCGCCCCACACCTGGTCACTCGTGGTAGTCGTTCCGCACGATGTTGAGAAATATACAGCATTTATGATCTCTCCGTTATATGTAGGTACAATTCCGGATGTGGACTGGACTGCATCTATGGAATTTCCCGTCTCAGGGAAGTTATTGTAGACCTGGCACGATGTTGTGTCATCAAGGTCTGCATTGTATCCCCTGTAGTTACTTCCAAGCTTTCTATATGTAAATCCTCTGGCGCAGATTGCCATAGCCTTGAGCGCCTCCGTGCTGTAGCTCGATGAAACCTCACTTGACACTACCCCATACAGATACTGTTCTATATCTACCTGATTGATGATCATGTATCCCGACGAATCCTTTGTTATCTCAAGGGCTCCGTGATACCTCGGGGTGCCGCTTGATTTGCTGAGACTCGATACTGTTATCATTCCATCCGAACTCTCAGGCTCAACTATGATGGATGAGGCCTTGTTGTCGCTGCCAAGTGATACAAATTCATCCGCCTTGTAGGTTTTCTTCTTGCCATCGCTCGTCACGTTAAATCCTGTACTGCAGGTAAATTCCACATAGCTCTGATAATAATCTCCGCCATTTGTCAGGATGACTCTGACACTGTTCTCCATACCGGATATAACGACTGACGATCCGCCATAGCCGCTGCCCCCGCTGGTTCTGTCGGTGCCGGACGAGCTGCTGCCTTTATCCTCTTTCTTCTTTGAAGCCACAGTTCCTGCTCCCTGAATTGTGTAGTCATACTCCGCGATCTCTGTACTGTCCGTGTCGGCTTCAACATATTGCTTCAGATCTCCCAGCGGATCATCCGGAGCTTCTATAACTATGGTCTCCACTGAATTGCCATCGTTGTTATCATCAGTCTCTTCACCTACTCTGTTTTTACCTGTTATCATCATATATCCGACAACACATACCAGAATTATAGTTATGAAACTCACTATCTTAAAATTCTTATTGTATTTGATCTTCTGATACCATTTCTTCCTCTGATCTATTCGCATTCCCCTGTCTCCATTTCTCCGCAAATATATCCACATACAGAGAAAAAGCAGCATATACATGCTGCTTCTTCATCTTGTGTAATAAACTGAAATGCGCCCTTGCTTTTGAGTCCTAGCAGCGCTAGGTGGGCAACCGCAATTGTATATCTGCCTTCCACTAGAACTTATATAACGAGGCTTGACTTCAATAACAATGATATAGGAATCCCGTTTATTCAAATGTAGGTTCAAAATCACAAGAGACTTAATACATCTCAGCTATGAGCACATTATACCTTACCTTTACATCTCTTGCAAGAATTTTTCACGTGAACTTTAACCACTATAATTGACATTATATGCCTTCTTGAAATACCAATCTTACCTGTGTTAAAATGTAGATACTTATGGGAATTTAGTAATTATTTCCAAACATAGAAAGGCAGGTGTTCACCAAATGGATAAACCAGCTTACAAATGTTATTCGGCGTATTGCTCGGAGTATTTCTGCTTGCACTCATAGTCATCACTGTGGTGTATGTCAGAAGAAAGCTTGCCGATAAGCGCGAGGTAGGCACTGAGAGATCTCGATCTCATGCAGGAAGAGGCTATCAGGGAGGAACAGAGCCAGAGCAAGGGGTACTGGATAAACCATGATGACATTGAAGACGAGAATCAGGCTCATCTGCTCCGTTACTACCACTATTTCGATAATATCGATGAATGTATCCACGATCTCATAGTTGAGATGTATGACTGTGGATTTGTCAGGACAGAAGAAATATTTGTCGCAGCATACGGTGAGGAAGCACTCACACCTGATTCATTCATTTACATGACAGATGCTGACTGCGATCTTGAAAAGGCAAAGGCTGCACTTCCACCTGTCAGTGAGAAGAACCAGAAGATCATCTATGACCTCTGGTGCTCATATGTCGAAAAGCTTCTGGACACTGTTGAGATACACACAACCGATGCCAACAAAGATATAATCAAGGACGCACTTATGGTTTATGGCCGCAAAAAGATAACCATACTCCTGCGCAGTCCAGAATAAAATAAAACCTTTCAAAGGAGATTTACAAAATGAAAGATAACTGTATAGTAGCTCAGTCAGGAGGTCCTACCGTAGCGATAAATGCTTCGCTGGCAGGTGTCATAGACGGAGTTAAGAAAAGCAACAAATTCACCAGAGTTTACGGTGCAATTCACGGGATCCAGGGAGTGCTGGACAATAATTTCATAGATCTGTCCCTCATGGCCCTCTCAAAATTTCCTCTGGTAAATACTCTGGAGCTCTCCCCTGCAATGTACCTTGGCTCATGCAGATACAAGCTTCCTGATTTTGAGGTTGACTCAAAACCTTATGAGATAATATTTGACAGATTTGAGGAATATCAGGTTGCTGCATTCTACTATATCGGTGGCAACGACTCTATGGATACAGTGGATAAACTCAGCCAATATGCAAAGAAGATCGGATCGGATGTGAAGATCGTCGGCATCCCTAAGACCATTGACAATGACCTGTGCCATACCGACCACACTCCAGGATTTGGCTCTGCAGCCAAGTATGTTGCATCCACCATGCTGGAGATTGCCCACGACACTTACATCTACCAGATACCAAGTGTTGTCATCGTGGAGATCATGGGCCGTGATGCAGGCTGGCTCACCGCTGCATCCTGTCTGGCAAGAAATGACTACAGTCCTGCTCCTCATCTCATATATCTTCCTGAGGTAGACTTCGATGAGGATCAGTTTATAGAGGACATCAAAAATGTATTAAAGACTTCAAGATGTGTCATCGTGGCCGTATCTGAGGGTATACATGATAAGGATGGCAACTACATCAGCGCAACTTCTGCTGTGGCAGACAAGTTCGGACATGCCCAGCTCAGCGGAACCGGCAAGGCTCTCGAGAGTCTTGTTAAGGACAGAATGGATATAAAGGTTCGTTCCATCGAGCTCAATGTCCTCCAGAGATGTGCAGCGCATATTTCCTCAAGGACAGATATCAACGAGTCATTTGCACTTGGACAGGCCGCCGTAAAGTATGCAGCCGAAGGTATGACCGCAGTTATGTCAACCATAAAGAGAGTGTCAAACGACCCTTACCAGTGGATTATCGAGCCTGAAAATGTAGCGCTCATCGCAAATCAAGCCAAGACAATTCCACTAGAGTGGATCACACCTGAGAAGAATGATGTCACACCTGAGATGGAAGCGTATCTCAGACCTCTTATAATAGGTGAGGTTTCCCTTCAGTACAAAGATGGACTTCCTATGTACCTGCCGGTAAACCACCTGCTTTAAAGAATAAAATATCCCTAACACCTCAATATCTGTGGTGTTAGGGATATTTTTTTTATTTTGTATATCCTACTGCAAATTAGTGTATCCGAGCAGCAGCTCTTCTACTGCCATGGCGGCCTCGCGGCCTTCGCGGATGGCCCATACGACCAGTGACTGTCCTCTGTGCATGTCTCCGGCTACGAATACCTTTGGAACATTTGTTGTATATGAGTTTGGACATGGAGTCTTGACATTTGTTCTCTCGTTGAGTTCCACGCCAAAGCTCTCTGCCACATATGTCTGACATCCGAGGAATCCGGCTGCGATGAGTACCACATCACAGTCAACGATATACTCGCTTCCCTCTATCTCTGTCATAGTCATTCTTCCTGTCTCAGGATTCTTCTTCCAATCGAGCTTCACACACTTGGCTGCCTTGACATTTCCGTCCTTGTCCTTGATGAATTCCTTGACTGTAGTCTCATATATTCTAGGATCATGTCCGTATACTGCTATTGCCTCTTGCTGACCGTAGTCTGTCTTGCAGATCTTCGGCCATTCTGGCCATGGATTGTCTGGTGTTCTTGTATCAGGTGCCTTTGGCATCATCTCAAGCTGTGTAACGCTGACAGCGCCCTCGCGGACTGCTGTTCCCACACAGTCATTTCCTGTATCACCACCACCGATGACGAGAACATTCTTGCCTTTACAATTCACGAACTGCTTGTCAGCAAAGCCCGAATTTACAAGGCTCATTGTCGTAGTCTTGAGGAAATCAACAGCGAAGTAGATTCCCTTTGCATCCCTTCCAGGTGCTTTTATATCTCTTGGATTGGCTGCACCACAGGCAAGCACAACTGCGTCGTATTCCTTGAGCAGATCCTCAGCCTTCACATACTTGAGGTTCTTGTTCTTAAGATAACCTGTCATCTGATCATCCTTCGGACACACAGCCTTCGCAGATGCCTTTCCGGTTGCAACCTCTGTGTTCAGTACGAACTTTATTCCTCTCTTCTTCATGACATCTATTCTTCTGTCTATGATCTGCTTCTCAAGCTTCATGTTTGGGATACCATACATGAGAAGTCCGCCCGGTCTGTCACTTCTCTCATACACAGTCACGTCGTGGCCTCTGCCGATCAGCTGGTCTGCCACGGCCAGTCCCGAAGGACCTGAACCTATGACTGCCACCTTCTTGCCTGAGTGAACCTTTGGCTGTTTATCATTTACAAGGTCATTTGCAAATGCATACTCTATGATGGCTCTCTCGTTCTCACGGACCGACACTGGATCACCGTTTAAGTTACAGGTACATGCCTTCTCACAGAGAGCCGGGCACACACGGCTTGTAAACTCAGGGAAACAGTTGGTCTTGCTGAGTCTTGCAAATGCCTGCTCAAGATTGTCGTTATAGAGCATATCATTCCACTCTGGGATCAGGTTGTTCAGCGGACAGCCCGATGTCATTCCGCATATGTTCATACCTGCCTGGCAGAATGGAACGCCACAGTCCATACATCTTGCAGCCTGCTTTCTCTGCTCATCACGGCTAAGCGGAGTGTGGAATTCATTGAAATTCTTGATTCTGTCCTTAGGAGCAAGCTCTGCGCTTGTCTTTCTCTCATATTCTAAAAATCCAGTTGGTTTTCCCATTCCTACTTACCTCCGTTCTTAACCTTGTAGAATGCTTCGATAGCTGCCTTCTCGCGGCTCAGACCCTTCTCCTCAAATGCAACTATCATATTCATCATCTTCTTGTAATCCTTTGGTATGATCTTCTTAAACTTTGGAAGATATCCCTCAAAGTCCTCAAGAATCCTCTTGCCTATCTCTGAATTTGTATAATTTACATGATCCATGATGAGCTGCTTCAGCTCGCTCACCTCGTACTTGTCTGTCACAGCCTCTATGGATATCATCTCTTTGTTAAGTCTCTTGTACAGATCGTTGCCCATATCAAGTACATATGCGATACCACCGCTCATTCCGGCTGCAAAGTTCTTGCCTGTTGTTCCAAGAACTACTACTTTACCACCTGTCATGTACTCACATCCGTGATCGCCAACACCCTCAACGACCGCCGTGGCACCAGAGTTACGAACTGCAAATCTCTCGCCGGCAACACCGTTGATGAATGCCTTACCACTTGTGGCACCGTACAGTGCAACGTTTCCTATGATGATGTTATCCTCATGCTTGTACTTAACTGAACGAGGCGGATAAACTATCAGCTTACCACCTGACAGACCCTTGCCGAAGTAATCGTTGCTGTCGCCCACCAGCTCAAGTGTAAGTCCCTTTGGAATAAATGCTCCAAAGCTCTGTCCGCCGGCGCCGTTGCATTTGACGATGTATGTGTCCTCATCAAATGACTCGCCGTACTTCTTTGTGATCTCTGAACCGAATATCGTTCCAACAGATCTGTCTGTGTTGACCACATCAAGCTCAACGCTCTTCTTCTGTCCCTTCTCAAGTGCAGGTCCAAGCTTCTTCATGAGAATTCTCATATCTACTGTCTTCTCAAGCTGGAAGTCATAGACATTCTTCTCGTGATACTTTACCTTGTTCTGTGGCATATCTATATAAGGATTGTTAATTATCTTATCAAGGATGACATTTCTCTCATCTGCTCTGTCGCTGCTCATGAGGAGATCTGAACGTCCAACCAGCTCATCGACTGTTCTGACGCCGAGCTTGCTCATGTACTCTCGAAGCTCCTCTGCTATGAACAGCATGAAGTTCTTCACGTACTCAGGCTTACCTCTGAATCTCTTTCTGAGTTCTGGGTTCTGAGTTGCTATTCCGACAGGACATGTGTCAAGGTTACATACCCTCATCATGACACAACCCATTGTTACAAGCGGTGCTGTTGCAAATCCAAATTCCTCAGCTCCGAGCATTGCAGCTATCGCAACGTCACGGCCTGTCATCAGCTTACCGTCTGCCTCAAGGATGACCTTATTTCTGAGATCATTCATGATAAGTGTCTGGTGTGTCTCTGCAAGTCCAAGCTCCCAAGGGAGTCCTGCGTAATGGATGGAGTTGTTAGGTGCTGCACCTGTTCCTCCGTCGTAACCTGAGATCAGGATGACCTGTGCTCCGGCCTTTGCAACACCGGCCGCTACTGTACCTACACCAGCCTCAGACACAAGCTTTACTGATATCCTCGCATCACGGTTTGCATTCTTGCAGTCGTAGATGAGCTGTGCAAGATCCTCTATCGAATATATATCGTGATGTGGTGGTGGAGAGATAAGGCTTACTCCCGGTGTCGAAAGTCTTGTCTTTGCAATCCATGGATATACCTTTCCGCCAGGAAGATGTCCACCCTCACCAGGCTTTGCTCCCTGTGCCATCTTGATCTGTATCTCCTTGGCACTCACAAGATATCTCGATGTGACACCAAATCTTCCAGATGCAACCTGCTTGATGGCTGAGCATCTGTTCTTGCCATCCTTGCCGATCGTAAGTCTCTCTATCGACTCACCGCCCTCTCCTGAATTGGACTTGCCGCCCAACTCATTCATGGCGATTGCCATACACTCATGTGCCTCCTGTGATATACTTCCGTAGCTCATGGCACCTGTCTTGAATCTCTTGACTATCTCACTTGCTGGTTCAACCTCATCAAGTGGAACCGGCTTGTCAGCGAACTTGAAGTCCATGAGACCTCTCAGGTGGAATGGCTTCTGCTCATCGTGGAGCGCTGCTGTGTACTGCTTGAACAGCTTGTAATCGCCGCGCCTTGTAGACTCCTGAAGAAGATGTATAGTAACAGGATTGTACAGGTGCTCCTCCTTGCCGCTTCTGAACTTGTGTGCACCGATGCTTGTAAGGGCAAGGTTTGTGTTAAGTCCAAGCGGATCAAATGCTGATGAGTGAAGATCATCAACTGTCTTCTCAAGCTCCTTTATACCAGAACCGCCAACACGGCTTACTGTATTTGTAAAGTATCTGTCCACAACGTCCTTTGAAAGACCGATACACTCAAATATCTGTGATCCCATGTATGACTGGATCGTTGATACACCCATCTTGGATGCGATCTTTACTATTCCGTGGCATATTGCACTGTTGTAATCATCGACAGCCGCATTGAAATCCTTGTTCAGCAGATGCGAATCTACCATCTGCTTGATCGTCTCTATTGCCAGATATGGATTGACTGCACATGCACCATATCCGAGAAGTGTTGCAAAGTGGTGTACATTTCTTGGATCAGCACTCTCAAGGATGATCGCAACCGCTGTTCTCTTCTTGGTTCTTACCAGGTGCTTCTGCATAGCTGATACTGCAAGGAGTGATGGTATTGCAACATGGTTCTCATCCACACCTCTGTCTGAGAGGATGAGGATATTTACACCGTCCCTGTAGAGCTTGTCGGCCTCGATAAACAGTCTGTCGAGAGCCTTCTCCATGGATGTGTTCTTATAATAAAGAATCGGAAGTGTCGCAACCTTAAGTCCCGGTACATTCATATTCTTGATCTTCAAAAGATCCGTATTTGTCAGTATTGGATGGTTGATCTTCAGCACATGACAGTTCTCCGGCTTCTCCTCGAGGATATTACCATCCTTTCCGAGATATACCGATGTGGATGTGACAACTTCCTCTCTGATCGCATCGATAGGTGGGTTTGTAACCTGTGCAAATAACTGCTTGAAGAAGTTGAACAGTGGCTTGTGGCTGTTCGAGAGAACTGCAAGTGGTGTATCAGTACCCATGGCACTGATTGCCTCTGCACCTTTCTCTGCCATAGGATATATGGTATTCTTGAAATCCTCGTAGGTATATCCAAATGCCTTCTGAAGTCTTGCTCTCTCCTCGTCTGTATACTCCTGAACTCTGATATTTGGAATCTTCAGATCAGCGAGATGTACAAGATTGCTGTCTACCCACTCTCCGTAAGGCTTTGCCAGCGCGTATTTCTCCTTGATCTCCTCATCAGATATAAGACGTCCATTCACTGTGTCGACAAGAAGCATCTTGCCAGGTCTGAGTCGGTCTTTCTTTACGATCTTGGATGGATCTACGTCCAGAACTCCGACCTCTGATGAAAGTACAAGGTAATCATCATCTGTGATATAGTATCTCGATGGTCTCAGTCCATTTCTATCAAGAACTGCTCCCATGAGCTCACCGTCTGTGAATAATATAGAAGCAGGACCATCCCAAGGCTCCATCATGGTTGCGTAATACTGGTAGAAATCCTTCTTCTCCTGACTCATGGCTCTATCGTTCTCCCATGGCTCAGGGATCGTGATCATGACTGCCATAGGAAGTGGTATTCCATTCAGTACAAGGAACTCAAGACAGTTGTCAAGTCTTGCTGAATCCGATCCATCCGGATCAAGAACAGGCATAACCTTGTACATCTCATCCTGCATGATGGTGGACTCCATGGTCTCCTCACGGGCGATCATCTTGTCCTCATTTCCTCTTATTGTATTGATCTCGCCGTTGTGGCACAGGTATCTGTACGGATGAGCTCTGAGCCATGATGGCGTTGTATTCGTTGAGAATCTTGAATGAACAAGTCCTATGGCTGACTCATAGTCAGGATCCTGAAGGTCGTTGTAGAACATTCTGAGCTCACCGACGAGGAACATTCCTTTATATACTATAGTCTTGCTGGAAAGTGATGGAACATACGTGTCATCATTGCTCTCCTCAAATATTCGTCTGACGAAGTAGAGCTTTCTGTCGAAGTCCATACCGGCCTTCACTGTCTCAGGTCTTCTGATGAATGCCTGCATGATGCATGGCATGACATCTATTGCCTTCTTGCCAAGGATTCCAGGTGTTGTAGGAACCTCTCTCCAGCAAATGAACTCCAGTCCTTCCTTCTCCACTATGACCTCAAACATTTTCATAGCCTGCTTGCGCGCCAGCTCCTTCTGTGGAAAGAAGAACATTCCTATTCCATAATCGCCTTCCTTTCCAAGGTCATATCCAAGCTCTGCTAAAGCCTTGGTGAAGAACTTATGTGATATCTGAAGGAGTATACCTACACCGTCTCCGGTCTTGCCCTCTGCGTCCTTTCCTGCTCTGTGCTCAAGATTCTCAACAATCTTGAGTGCATTGTTCACTGTGTCATGTGTCTTTATACCCTTGATATTGACAACGGCACCGATACCACAGTTATCGTGCTCAAAGCTTGGGTCGTATAATCCGGTATTCTCCGCTCTCTTATTCTCAATCATGTCCTGTTCCGTCCTTTCCATGTTTTTGTCATTCGCAACGATATTTTGATTTTAACTTTTGTTTCTCAAGTAAATATTGCTATTTTTGTATTTTTCTCAAGTCGTTTATCGTTTTTGATATATTACTACCATTTACACTGTTTGTAAACAACTTTTTTCAATAAATTATCTGACAGTTTTCGATTAAAAAACAATGCTCTGTAATGTATATACAATTCTTTGTGTTGTAGCCTTTCTTTAAGCATCGGATGTCTCATATCTCAATGTCTCCGATGCATAAAAAAAGGAAGCCCCATATATGAAGCTTCCTTGCTTAATTATTATGTTTAGTTTTTTATTCCTCGACGATCATTCCCTTTGGAGGAGTTGTTATCGTCCTAAGATCTCCATCCTCGTCGCTTCCATCTGATATTCCATCACCCGGAGCCTCCGTCGTCACCTTGACCTTCTGTGACTTAACACCTGATATGCTCTCTATATTGCTGCTTATCTGCTTTACTGTGCCTGATATGACGTATTTGTCAGCACCATACAGATATTCATGTAATGCCTCCACATTGGATGCCATATCAGCAGCCACAAGGCAGTTACCCTTGTCCGAGAGTTCCTTTGCCTCATATGCAAATGGGAATCCTGCGGTATCTACAACCTTATATCCAGCCACATTCTTGACAAGAGCATGTATATCGTCCTTGTTAAGACTTGTTGATATACATTTAAATGAAACATCAACAAATGAATCAAGTGAACCTGTGTCTGCGCTGAGCAGCTTGTCTATAACCTTCATGAGGACTATTCTCTGTCTCTCGGTTCTTGTTATATCTCCCTGGCCAGTGGATCGTATTCTTGAATATGCAACTGCCTGCTGTCCATCAAGAGTATACTCTCCTGCCTCAGTTATTCCTGATGAATATTTGCCTGACAGGCTTATCTGCTCTGCAAGATTCTTATTGAAGTTGTTCACCTCTTCATCAATGACCTTGACATCAACGCCTCCAACAGCATCGATTATACTTGCCATTGCACTGAAATCAACTGCCACATAATCTGTGATATTCAGGTCGAGATTGGTATTCAGTGTGTTGATGGCTGTAACCGCACCGCCGAGCTGGTATGCGTAATTCACCTTCTGTGTGGTATCCATAGAACCGCTTGCTATCTCCATCAGAGTATCTCTGTATACAGATACAAGCTTGATCTCCTTGGTGCTCTCATTGATGCTCACTATCATTATACTGTCACTG
>ENA-OQKQ01000198-OQKQ01000198.1-human-gut-metagenome-genome-assembly--contig:-NODE-198-length-22909-cov-3.463831_pt1 | contig 22909 bp, 26 predicted proteins | sample MGYA00242651_ERZ504803 | MGnify/ENA primary metagenome ERZ504803 (study PRJEB26092, sample SAMD00036380) | human gut metagenome | host: Homo sapiens | study: EMG produced TPA metagenomics assembly of...
CGTTTTTTGCTATGCTTTATACTGCTGGGAAGGTTCAGAAAACCGGTTTCGGGCCGGGAGCGGACTGAGCCTGCTCTTTCTCTTCTTCCCGGCGCTGCTGATCCGAGATATACTGCACCATGTCCCGCTCCTCGTGGGAAAAATGGAACAGGTCTGCGATGGTATCGTAGGCGCTCACCACGAAGTTGAAGCCTGTCTTTACCACATTGAACAGCAGCATGGGCACAAAGGTGAAAGAAAGTGAGATCAATCCGCCGCTAAAGAAAAGATCGTCCAGACGCAGATTGCTGAAGAAAAGATCCAGCGCATCGCCCAGCGGCCCGCCGCCGGAAATACTGCGCAGCTCTTCTTCGGAAACAGAAATGTATGAATGCGGCATCTGAAGGTTTTTCATGGAGAAAGCTCCTTTCTGACAAGATCGTTCCGGGAATGGAATCAAACTCAGGCTGCAGCGGTTCCCTCGGCCTGAGCGGCATCAAAGCTCGGCATGGGGTTCACGATCTGATCGTAGATGCTTGTAACGGTACGAATGACGTTCATGACCTGCGAATAGACATAGACACCGGCCAGACCGGCAACGCCCACAGAAGCGATACGGCTCCAGGTGTTCATCTTATCCCAGGTGTGATAGAAGGTGCCGGACAGGCTCAGACCATTCGACAGACCGGACTGCACACGGCCTGCGATGTACCGGAAGGAATAGTTGGTCATCAGCACGAACAGGTTGATTGCTGCATTCTGGCAGAATGTAGCAAACTGATCGGTGTTGAAATAAATATCGTGATTAAAGGCTGAGCCAAGGTAGATGGACTGACCGCCATCCAGATAGGTCATTTCCTCTTCGGAGATAACGGCATAGGAAGCCGGTAAAAGCATGGTATTCTGATTGGGATGATCCATGGTGGAAGAACTCCTTTCCGTAGTGGAATCTGCACAAAGGCAGACAATAATACTATCTGAATTGTAACATAACTGTGTCCAAATAACAAGAGCAGAGATGCGCAAAATCATGATACATTTGTGAATAAACTGTTACAGAAAGACGGTAAAATCACGGATATCAGGCCAAAAATGCGCAATATGTCCATAATCTGGTCCTGAAAAAATGTTCTGTAGAAAAAGCAAAAGCGCCTGCAGATTCCGGGTGCAGACGCTTTTATGGGGAGAAAATGATCGGGGAATTACTGTGCCCGTTCGTAGAGCACAGTCAGCTGCGCAATGTGCCCGGCCAGTGCTTCTGGCAGGGGACAGGTGAGCCGCCACTGCCAATTGGAGCCTTGGGTGCTGGGAGTGTTGATGCGGGCCTCACTGCCCAGATGCAGCCAGTCCGCCAGAGGGATCACAGCGGTATCCGATACACTGGCAAGGCAGGCACAGATCATGGCCTCGGTCAGCTCTTCCGGCTGGCAGCGCAGGTAGCGGCAGGCATAGGCCACATCCTCGGCACTGGCGTTGGTACGCCAGCCTTCGGTGGTCACATTGTCGTGGGTGCCGGTGTACACCACGCTGTTGCGGTGGTAGGTGTGGGGCAGGTAATTGCCGGATTCCCGGCTGTCAAAGGCAAACTGCATGATCTTCATGCCCGGATAGCCGCTGGCAGAAAGCATGGCCTTGACCTCCGGGGTCAGGTAGCCAAGATCCTCGGCAATGATGCCGCCCTCGCCAAGGTTTTCATGCATGGCGTTGATAAAATCGCGGTCAGGGCCTTTTTCCCAGTGGCCGCCCGTCGCCGTTTTGTTCCCGGCGGGAATGGAGTAATAGCTCTCGAAGCCGCGGAAGTGGTCGATGCGCACCACATCGTAAATGGAGGTGGCGTGCTTCATGCGCTGCTTCCACCACGCAAAGCCGGTGGCTTTGTGCGTGGGCCAGTCATACAGGGGGTTGCCCCACAGCTGGCCGTCTGCTGCAAAGGCGTCCGGCGGGCATCCGGCCACCTGGGTCAGATGCATTTCTCCGTCGGTCTGGAACAGCTCCGGGTGGGTCCACAGATCGCTGGAATCCGGGCTGACATAGATGGGAATATCGCCCACCAGACGGACGCCCTTGCCGTTGGCGTAAGCCTTCAGGGCGTTCCACTGGGTGTAGAAGAAGAATTGCACCGCCTTGTAGTAATCCACCGCACCGGCGAGACGCTGTTTTGCGGCAGCAATGGCTTCCGGTTTGCGGCAGCGCAGGTCATCCGGCCAGTCGGCAAGGCCGGCCTGCCCCTGTTCGGCCTTGACAGCCATAAACAGGGCGTAATCCTCCAGCCAGAAGCTCTGCGCCTCGCAGAAGGCTTCATAGGAGGGGGAGGGGGCTGCCAGCAGGCGGTCGGCTGCCTTTTTCAGGATCACAGGCCGCTCGTTGTACAGTGCGCCGTAGTCGATGGGGCCTACAGGCCGTGCGGCGGGCACTTCATCGGCCGTCAGCAGACCGACGTCGGCCAGCAGGCGGTAGTCAATGAAGTAGGGGTTACCGGCAAAGGCGGAAAAGCTCTGATAAGGGCTGTCGCCGTAGCCGGTGGGGCCGATGGGCAGGATCTGCCAGTAGGTCTGCTTTGCATCGGCCAGAAAATCCACGAATGCAAAGGCCTCTTTTCCCAGCGTACCGATGCCAAAAGGCCCCGGCAGACTGAAAACGGGCATCAGAATGCCGCTTGCACGCATAGTGTGCGCACCTCCTTAGCCCTTCACGGCACCTGCAACCACGCCCTCGATGATGTACTTCTGGCAGGTCATGTACAGGATGATGATGGGGATGATGGCAATGATGATGCAGGCCATCATGGGAGCCAGCTCCACACGGCCGTAGCCGCCGCGGAAGTACTGGATGGCCATGGGAATGGTGCGGTATTTCTTGATGTCCAGCACCAGAGTGGGCAGCAGGTAGTCATTCCACACCCACATGGTCTCGAGGATGGCGGTGGAGATCATGGTAGGCTTGAGGATGGGGAATACGACCTTGAAGAAGATCTGAATGGGGTTGCAGCCGTCGATCATGGCCGCTTCCTCAATTTCCATGGGCACGCTCTTCATGAAGCCGGTGAACATGAACACGGCCAGACCGGCACCGAAGCCCAGATAGATGATGCAGATGTTCCACGGGGTGTTCAGATTGAGCTGATCAGCGGTCTTGGACAGGGTGAACATGACCATCTGGAAGGGCACGACCATGGAGAACACGATCAGCAGGTTCATGAACTTGCTCAGCTTATTGTTCACGCGGGTGAGGTACCAACCGGTCATGGAGCAGCACAGCAGGATCAGCGCCACACTGGTAACGGTGATGACAAGGCTGTAGCCAAGGCTGGAAAGGAAGCCCATCTTGGTGACACCGTAAATGTAGTTGCTCAGGCCCGCAAAGGTCTCGGCGGTGGGCAGCTTGAACACGGTGGAGGTGGTAAAGCTGCCCTCGATCTTCAAGCTGTTCAGCAGGATCAGCACGATGGGGTAAATCCACAGCAGACTCAGCAGCGTCATGATGACGGTGAGGATGTTATCCCACATTTTTTTCTGTTTAGGCATTACTGCTGCACCTCCTTGGAACGGGTAAAGTGGAGCTGGATCAGAGAAATGACCACGACGATCAGGAAGAACACCACAGCCTTCGCCTGACCAATGCCCTTCCACTGGGCACCGGAACGGCCATAGAAGGTGTTGTAGATGTTCAGGGCCAGCATTTCACTGGCGTTGGCGGGTTCGCCTGCGGTCAGGGCAACGTTCTGGTCGAACAGTTTGAAGCTGTTGGTCAGGGTCAGGAAGGTGCAGATGGTCACGCTGGGCATGACCATGGGAATTTTGATCTTGAACAGGATCTCGCGGTCGTTGGCACCGTCGATCTTGGCGGCTTCGATCAGGTCGCCGGGCACGCTCTGCAGGCCGGCAACGTAAATGATCATCATGTAGCCGATCTGCTGCCAGCACATCAGGATGACCAGACCGACGAAACCGGCCTTGGCATCCAGCGCCAGCAGAGGTTTCTGCAGGTTGGCCAGCACACCGTTGAGCAGGATCTGCCAGATGTAGCCCAGCAGGATGCCGCCGATCAGGTTGGGCATGAAGTAGACGGTACGGAAGATGTTGGTGCCGCGGATGCCGCGGGTGAGCACCAGCGCAATGGCAAAGGCGCAGACGTTGATGAGCACGGTGGATACTACAGTGAACGCTGCGGTAAAGCCGAAGGCATGCAGGAAGGTGGAATCCTGAAATACGTTGATGTAGTTCTGGATGCCCACGAAGGTGGGTCTTGCTAACAGTAGTGAAACCGCTGGAACGAAAGGTAAATGCCCCAGATAAAGGGCCAGATAAAGCCGATGATGAACGCGAGCAGCGTGGGCAGCACGAACACCGGCCAATATTTGCTGATGGCTTTTTGCATGATGTGCCTCCTATATGCGGAGTGGTTAACAAAAAAGGGGAGCGGGGCGAACTTCTTCGCCCGCCTCCCTGTTCAGTTCTTTTTTATAGACCGATCAGGAGCTTAGCCGTTTGCCAGCTTGTATTCCTTAGCCCAGCCATCGACGAAGGCGGTCACAACGCCGTCCCAGTCGCCGGTGCCTGCTGCGTAAGCGGTCAGAGCGCTGCCCACGCCGTTCTTCCACTCCTCGGAAGGCATGGTGGAGAAGCACCAGTCCACACTGGTCTTGCCGTCGGCCACATACTGGTTTGCAATGGTGATCAGGGGGTTGGTGGAGTCCTTAGCCTTCTTGAAGGGGATGACGAAGCCCATCTTGTCAGCCATCGCGCTGGTGCCGGCCTCAGAGGTGACGCACCAGTACAGGAAGTCCAGAGTAGCCTGAATATCGGCATCAGAAGAGTTGTTGTTCACGCACCAGAAGTTCTCGGAACCGGTGCACAGGCCCTGATTCTCCTCGCCATCCACGCCGATGTAGATGGGCAGCATACCCAGGTTGTCGTCGCCCAGATCCTTCACGTCATTGTAAGCCCAAGTGCCGTTCTGGTAGAACACAGCCTTCTTGCCCACAAACTCAGCCACAGCGTCGTTGCCGGTCTTGGAAGCCAGCAGGGTGGGGTCACAGGTGGAATCGGTGATGTACAGATCCCAGATCTGCTTGTAGTTGTCCAGATAGGTGCCCTTGATGGCGTCGGTAGAGCTGATGCCGTCTGCCTTGTACTCGTAGTAGATGGGCAGGTTTGCCAGATGGGTCTTGAAGCGCCAGTCAGAAGAACTGTCCATGCCGGCAGAAGTGAAAGCACCGTCCACGCCCAGCTCAGCCTTGCGTGCCTGAATATCGTCAGCGACCTTCTTCAGATCGGCAAAGCCCTTGATGTCGTCCTGGGTATAGCCAGCGGCGGTCAGCAGTTCCTTGTTGTAGATGATGCCGTAGGTCTCGAGGACGTAGGCGATGGCAGCCACAGCGTCGCCATCCTTCAGTGCGAAAGAGTCGCTGGTCAGCTCACCGTACAGCTGGCTGCCGGACAGATCGTAGCAGTAATCCTTCCAGTTTGCCAGACCAACAGGGCCGTTCACCTGGAACAGGGTGGGAGCCTCGCTCTTCTCCATCTCGCTCATCAGGGTGGTCTCGTACTGGCCAGAAGCGGCGGTGACAACGGTCACAGGCACGCCGGTCTCCTTGGTGTACTCAGCGGCCAGATCCTGCCAATCCTGATCCTGCTCGGGCTTGAAGTTCAGGTAGTAGACCTTGCCGTCTGCCTTTGCAGCGGTGCTGGAAGCAGCGGTAGAGCTGGCAGCAGAGGAAGCGGTGCTGCTGGAGGAGCCGCCGCAGGCAGCCAGACCCAGAGCAGCGGCGGAAACGCCAGCGGCCTTCAGGAAGTTACGACGAGTGATCATTTTCTTCATAATAAGTTCTCCTTCTTATTAAAAATAAACTATTTCAAAATCTCCGTCCCCTGACGGAGGGAAAACAAAATTTAAATCGCCCTTACGCTTTCGCCCTGCTGCAGCTCCGGCTGCAAGGTGATGGTCTGGGCCGGTGCACCGTGCTCGATCTGCCGCACCAGCAACTCAATGCTCTGCAGCGAGATCTGTTCACTGGGCTGCACAACGGTAGTCAGAACAGGCACACAGTAACGGGACATCGTGATGCCGTCAAAGCCGATCACCGAAACATCCTCCGGCACCCGCAGCCCGGCGCTCGCCAGCGCGCGGATGGCACCTAAGGCAATCACATCGCTCATGGCGAACAGGGCGGTGAAGTCGGCCCGGCGGGCCAGCAGGCTGTTCACGGCGTGATAGGCAGACTCAAAATCGTAGTTGGACAGGCCGTACAGCTTGTCGCTGAACAGGATGCCCGCATCCTGCATCGCCTGCTGTGCACCCTCGCGGCGCATCACGCTGGGATAACTGGTGACCGGACCACCCAGCACTGCGATCTTACGATGCCCTTGCTGGATGAGGTAGTCCACAGCAGTGTAGGCTGCAGCGCGGTCATCCACGCCCACCATGGAAAGATTGGGAAAGTCCAGCTCGTCGGAGACCAGTGTGGTCAGCACCGAGGGGACTGTGATGTTGGCAAAGCCTTTTTTGAAGTTGGCTACGCTGCCGCCCAGAAAGATCATACCTTTGGGCTTGATCTCCCGCAGGATCTTTTCGGCGGCATCGATCTCGTTGGCGTTTTCATCCAAATAGGAAACGATGCCATTGTAGCCATACAGGGTGGCGGCCCGCTGCAGCTGGACTAAGAAGTCCGAGAAGAAGAGATTGCGGGTGCCTTTGACCACGAACACCAGACTGCGGGACTGCTGGATCTTCAGCTGCCGTGCATTGGTGTTGGGCACGAACCCGGCCTCCCGCATTACCTTGAGTACATGCTCCTTGGTCTCGGGCCGGACATCAGGCCGGTCGTTGATGACACGAGAAATGGTGCTTACCGAGCAGCCGCTGATCCGGGCAATGTCCTTAATGGTCAGATTCGGCATTTTGTCGGAGTACCTCACTTTCGGTAATAGATTCGGGAACGTTGTCGGGAACGTTTTCAGTGACTATAGTATGGCATAATTTGCATAAAAAATCAATAACCCAAAAGTGTTTTCGTGAAAATTGCATAGCATTCTGAGCTGCTTTTGTGCAGATTGAATTGCACGCAAATCAAAATGTGCCGACAGTTCCGCAAATTCCCGGTACAAATCAGAAACAACCGGTAAAACCGTACCGATTTGTAACTTTTCAACATAGAGCAGTGGTTTTATAAAAGGAAAAAGAAAAAAGCAATGCCCGGCAGATAACACAGCCTGCCGGGCATTGCATAGTTTTGAAATGGTTTATCCGCTTTTTCAAAAATACGGGTGCTGATAGGGTTCGGGTTCCGGGCCGCAGTACAGGCCGAACGCATCGCAGATCCAGTAGCTGCCGTCCTCCATGGGCACGCGGCACCACTGGTGGCTGTACTGGTTCTCGTTCACATGCTCATATGGGATGCCCAGAATGTCCAGACACAGAGCGGTGGCCCGGGCACACCCGGCACAGGATGCTGTGCGCAGTACAAAATAACCGTAGGGGTCGTTGTAATGGTTGGCTTCCATAGAGTAAGCCATGGAGCCATCATCCACCACCGCACGCAGGGCAGAGGCAATGCCGTAAAGCTGGTTTTCCCGGCTCATGAGCGCCAGCGGTGTGACCACCTTCAGCGCTTCTTGATATGCCTGCGCAAACTCCTCATCGGTGCATTTGCGCTTGAGAGACTTGTAGTGGGCCAGCTTGTTGATGGCCACCGGCGACCAGACGGAAGAAAACTGCGCTTCGGTCAAAGAAAGCTCGTCATCACCGGCAATGCCGTCCGCAGAAGGTTTGCGGCCTTCGTCAATGCCGTGATCCAGATAATGACGCAGCAGTGCACCCTCGTCATTGCCGCATACGGCCGCAACATCCGGATACTGTGCAGCGTAGTATGCTGCATCAAAGGTAGAAAGCGCAGCAGCGGAGAGACCGGTCTGTGCGGCCAGTAGCACACCGGCCGTCAGCGCCGCAAGTCTAAGATACCGTTTTTTCATGACAAAAACCTCCTCAAAAAAGAATAAAACGTCTCCTGAGCTCAGTATAGCACATCCGGGCCGGAAGAAAAAGACAAAAAAGCGCTCCCACCTTGTCATCGGTGAGAGCGCTTTGCTGATTGCTGATTATTTTGATTGAGTTGATTCTTTAAAGATTAGTCACTGACGTAGGGCATCAGAGCAACGTGACGAGCACGCTTGATGGCGATGGTCAGTGCGCGCTGATGATAAGCGCAGGTGCCGGTCACACGGCGGGGAATGATCTTTGCACGCTCAGAGACGTACTTACGCAGACGGGGCACGTCCTTGTAATCGATGGTGTCGATACGATCGACACAGAAGCTGCAAACCTTCTTGCGGCCGCGACGCATGGGGCGTGCGGGGCGAGAGCCTTCGGTTCTTTCAAAAGCCATTGCTTATTACCTCCTATTGGATTTTTAACGGATTGACCGTTTCGTGTCAGAACGGCAGGTCGTCGCTGTCGTCGATGACGGCGAAGTCGTCTGCATTGCCGGCAGAGTAGCTGGGAGCTGCCTCCACAGCGGCCGGGCGGGCAGGCGCTGCGTTCTGGTAGGCGGGAGCAGAATGATTCTGATAATTTGCTCCGCCGCCTGCATTGCTGTTTTTGGAGCCTGCAAAGTTGATATTGTTGGCTACCACTTCCACAGCGGTGCGGTTGTTGCCGTTCTTATCCTGATACTGGCGGGTCTGAAGACTGCCTTCAATGGCAATCAGACTGCCCTTCTGGAAATACTTGCTAACAAACTCGGCCTGCTGACGCCATGCAACGATATCGATGAAATCGGCCTGACGCTGCTCGCCCTGACGCGCAAAATTGCGGTCACAGGCAATGCGGAAGCTGCACACATTGGTACCCTGTGGGGTGGTGCGCAGTTCGGGATCCGCCACAAGACGGCCCATGATGGCAACAACATTCAACATTTTACGGTCTCCCTTTCTGTCACAGAAGAATTACTCCTCGTGAGCAATGATCAGGCTGCGCATAACACCTTCAGTGATCTTGTACACACGGTCCAGCTCAGCGGGGAAGCTGGGCTCGCTGGTGAAGTCGATCACAGTGTAAACGCCTTCCTCCTCGTCGTTGATGGGGTAGGCCAGACGGCGCTTGCCCCACTCGTCGATGGAATCGATCGTACCGTTAGCCTCGATCAGGGACTTGAACTTACCAACCAGAGCGGCGGTAGCCTCCTCGTCGAGAGCGGCGCTGGTAATCAGCATGGTTTCGTACTTTGCCATTTTGTAGCACCTCCTTTTGGACTTAAGGATCCTGCAATCACAGGACCAAGGGTACACACAAAACGCGGCATCGCGCCTTGTGTGCGGCGTGTCTGTTCAGACAGCAATTTATTATAGCAAGCTGTGTGGATTCTGTCAAGCTTTTTCCGAAAAAAGATATAATAAAAAATATTTTGATTTTTTTTGTGAAAGAGGAATATAATATAGTGGCTTTCAGAGGATGAACGGCAGGGCAGCCGGGGATCGGCCGTCTCTCTGCTCTCTGTTATCCGTCTTCGAAAGGAATGTATATATGGTTCTGGGAATTTTATAGTAAAGGAAGGATTCTTTGTGTATTCGGTTTTCCGTAACCTGGCAATCATCATCCTCAGCGCAAAGTTCTTTGGCCTGGTGGCCCGCAAGTGCAAGGCCCCGCAGGTGGTGGGTGAGATCCTTGCCGGTTTGATCATCGGCCCCTGTGTGCTGAATCTGGTGCAGACCAGTGATGCCATCTCCACCTTTGCGGAGATCGGCGTGGTCATGCTGATGTTCACCACGGGCCTTGGCACCAATCTGAAGGAACTGATCAAAGCCGGCCCCATCGCCACCCTGGTCGCCTGCGTGGGCGTAGCCGTTCCGCTGGTGGGCGGCACCCTGCTGTACAGTGCGTTCTACGGCTTCTCTGCCGTGGGCAGCCCTGAGTTCTACCGTGCCCTGTTCATCGGCACCATCATGACGGCCACCAGCGTGTCCATTACGGTGGCAACCCTGCAGGAGCTGGGCCACCTGAAGAGCTTTCTCGGCACCACCATCGTCAGTGCCGCCGTCATTGATGATGTCATCGGCATCGTAGTCCTCACCTGCGTACTGGGCGCAAGCTCCGGCACCGGCACGGGTCTGGGCAAGGTGCTCATTAATACGGTGCTGTTCTTTGCCACTGCCGTGGGCGTGGGCGTTGTGGCTCACTTTGCTATGACATGGCTGGACAAGCGCAATCCCCACACCCAGCGCATCACCATCGTGAGCATGGCGTTCTGCTTTGCCATGGCCTACATCGCCGAGGAATACTTCGGCATTGCAGATATCACCGGTGCCTATATCGCCGGTATCGTTCTGTGCACCATGGACGATGCCCCCTACGTGGAGCGCCGCGTGGATATCAGCAATTATATCATTTTTGCGCCCATCTTCTTTGCATCCATCGGCTTGAAGACCGACATCAGCGGCCTGACGCCGGAAATCTTCCTGTTCTGCGTCTGCTTCGTCATTGTAGCACTTATCACCAAGATCATCGGCTGCGGCCTTGCGGCCAAGATCTGCCGCTTCAACTGGGGCGACTCCCTCAAGATCGGCGTTGGCATGATGACCCGCGGCGAGGTGGCACTGATCGTGGCTCAGAAGGGCCTGGATGTCGGCGTGGTGGACTCGGTCTACTTTACCGCTGTGATCCTGCTGATCGTGGTGTCCAGCGTGGCAACTCCGCTGGTGCTGAAGGCGCTCTTTACCAAGATGCCGCCGCAGAAGCACCCCAGTCAGGTAAATGGGTAAACAATAAAAAGATCCTCCGACAGGTCTGCCGGAGGATCTTTTTTTTTCAGGATAAGTTACAGTGTCTTGCAGAACTCCTTCAGGTAAGCGCGGAATTCTTCGCCGATCTCCGGATGCTGCAGGGCCAGCTCCACCTGAGCTTCCACCACCTTGAGCTTGTTGCCCATGTCGTAGTGCTTGCCGGTGAACTCTACGGCCGTCATGCCGCCGCCGGGTGCGGGCATACTCGGCCATGGCATCGGTCAGCTGGATCTCGCCGCCTGCACCGGGCTTGGTGTGGGCAAGGATCTCGTAGATCTCCGGGGTCAGCAGCACGCGTCCCAGAATGGAGTAGTTGCTGAACTCCTGCCCCTTCTTGGGCTTCTCGATCATGTCGTCCACAAAGAAATAGTTGTCGTGGATGGGGGTGGTCTTCAGGCTGCAGTACCGGCTCACATCTTCCCATGGCACTGCGGAAACGCCTGCCGCCGGGCGGCCGAACTCCTCGTAGGCGCGGATCAGCTGAGCACAGACCGGGTCCTCGCCCCAGATCACGTCGTCACCATAGATCACCACGAAGGGATCATCGCCGGTGAAGGCCTTGGCGGTGTTCACAGCATGGCCCAGACCCAGCGTCTGCTTCTGGCGCACAAAGAGGATGTTTGCCATGTTGGCGATGCCAAGGCACTCTTCCAGAGCCTTTTCCTTGCCGGGCTTTGCCAGCTTTTCTTCCAGCTCAGGGCTACGGTCGAAGTGATCCTCGATGATGCTCTGGTTGCGGCCCAGAATGATGAGGATATCGGTGATGCCGGAACGCACAGCTTCTTCCACCAGATACTGGATGGCGGGCTTGTCCACGATGGGCAGCATGCCCTTGGGCATGGCTTTGGTGGCGGGCAGCACGCGGGTGCCAAGACCGGCGGCAGGGATGACTGCTTTGGTGACTTTCTTCATCATGATCCATATTCTCCTATTACTATTTTGAAATCCGCAATGCCAGCCTTTGCAGGCGGCATTGCAGATCAGAGCATCCCGGCCAAAGCGTCCAGATTCGGACCCATCAGCACGGTAGCGCAGGCACCCAGCACCATCAGCAGTACAAAGGCACCGATCACACCGGCGATGCTCACGCCGCCCTGCGCAGACAGGACCGCACGGCGCTGGGCAGCGTCCGGGAACTCAGCACGGATGCGGCGGATGCGCTCGGCTGCGCTTTTGCGGTACAGCCACTTGGCGTACAGGGTGCGCAGCATCACCAGCGCAAAGCTGAACACCGTCATAATGCGGGAAAGCACGACGATGGCAGTGCTGCTGATGCCCGCGGTGAGCGGACTGCCGGTGGCCTGCATCATGCTCAGCAGGGTGGGCAGGGCCACCACCAACTCTGCGGCCAGAAAACCAAAGGCCGGCTTCCACGCCTTGCGGTAGAAGAAATAGAACGGGCCGAACACCAGCGCCGAGAAGCACATGGAAATTTTGGTGTGCTGCAGCTGCATCCGGCTGTAATCGTTCAGGTAGACGGGCGCGGCCTTGCCAATATAATCGTTCCAGTCGCTGTAAGGGATGCCGTCGATCAGCTCTTCCTTGCCAAAGGCCGCCTGCACGTTGCGGCGGGTGGGTTCCTCCACCGTCTGCTGATACTGGCGGTAAAGGTCGTTGTAATCAAAGCGTCCGTCTGCGTCGGTGCCGGGCTGGCTTTGGGTGGGCGGCTCCGGGCACTGGCTCTCCGGCGGAAGAACGGCACCGCAGCAGCGGCAGCGCTCTTCGGTGCGCAGGGTGCGCTCACCGCAGCTGGGGCAGGTGCGCAGAGCATCGTCTTTGTACGGGAACGTCCATTCATAGCCCGCGCCATGGGCGGGGGTGTGGATGCAGCGGCCAAGCTTTTCGTAGCACTCGCGGTGATAGGGTGCGCCGCAGTCCGGGCAGACCACGATATCATCGGTCAGCGCCAGCGGTCTGCCGCAGCCTTCACAGGGACAGCCATAATATTTCGGCATGATTTCCTCCTGTTGTATGGTTCATACTGGTATTATACTCCCCTGAAAGAGAAAAGAAAAGGTGAAAATCTTCAAAATTCCAGCAGGATAATCCATTTACCCCTTTACTTTAGCATAGATTCTCGGTATACTAATGAAGTATCTGTGTATAAACTGTGTCTTTTGGCAAGTACAAAGGACTTTACCTTATTTATCATTTCGAGAGGGATTTAGAGAATGATCACGATTGACGAACTGAAGGTGCAGCTTGCCGATTACGGCAAGGCGGTCAAGGACTTGGAAGAAGCCCTTGCCATTGATGCCTCCCGCAAGCGCGTGCAGGAGCTGGAGCACACCATGAGCCGCCCCGGCTTTTATGATGATGCAGATCTGAGCAAGAAGGTCTTTGACGAAGTGGGCGACCTGAAGGGCAAGCTGAGCCGCTTTGAAAAGCTGCAGGGCCTGTACGATGATGCCGAGACCATGCTGGAAATGCTGGATGAAGAATACGACCCCGCCATGATCCCCGAAGCAGAGGAGTCTGTGAACGCTGTGGGCAAGGCAGTGGATGAGCTGCAGCTGATGACCATGCTGAACGGTGAGTACGACCACAGCAACGCCATCCTGACCTTCCATGCCGGTACCGGCGGCACCGAGGCACAGGACTGGGCCGAAATGCTGTACCGCATGTACAACAAGTGGGCTTCCAACCACGGCATGACCGTGGAGGTTCTGGATTATCAGGACGGTGATGAAGCCGGCATGAAGAGCGCCTCCATGATGGTGAAGGGTGCCAACGCCTACGGCCTGCTCAAGAGCGAGAACGGTGTGCACCGTCTGGTGCGCGTGTCGCCCTTTGATGCCAACGCCCGCCGCCAGACCAGCTTTGCTTCGCTGGAAGTGATGCCCGAGCTGGATAACACCATTCAGGTGGATATCCGCCCCGAGGACATTGAGATGCAGGTGTACCGTTCCTCCGGTGCAGGCGGCCAGCACATCAACAAGACCTCTTCCGCTGTGCGTCTGATCCACAAGCCCACCGGCGTCGTGGTCAGCTGCCAGACCCAGCGCAGCCAGTTCCAGAACCGTGACTACGCCATGGAAATGCTGAAGGCAAAGCTGTATCAGATCGCAAAGCAGCAGCACATGGATAAGATCGACGACATCAAGGGCGTGCAGAACGAGATCGCATGGGGCCACCAGATCCGCAGCTATGTGTTCATGCCCTACACCATGGTCAAGGATCACCGCACCAACTACGAGACCGGCAATGTGGATGCCGTGATGGACGGCGATCTGGACGGTTTCATCTTCGCATACCTCAAGGCTGCAAGCCGCGGGGAACTGCAGGATACCTGATCTTGAACGTATAAAATGCAAAGGCCGTGCTTCCTTTTATGGAGGCACGGCCTTTTTTGTGCTCTTACGCCAGATCGGGCAGAATGGTGTCCCAGAGATTTTCCTCCTGCCGCAGGGCGTTGAAGCAGCAGTCCAAGTACATTTTGTTTGCCGCTGCAAGGATCGTGCTGCGCAGAAGCAGCTTTTCATCTGCGGCATCCACGGCAGGGTCGCGGATCTCCCTGGTGCAGCCGAATACGAACGGCAGGCAGTTTTCCATCTCGTCGCAGAAGTAGTCGTAAGCTGCCCCGGCGGAACAGTGCGCCCGCTGCATTTTAAACAGGGCATCGATGTTTTCCATTGAGAGCACCGTTTTGGAGACTGCAATGTACATCAGGGATGCGATCTGATCGCGGGCGTACTTCTTGCGCACCGGGTGGGACAAAATGCCCTTTTTAACGTAGTTGCTGACCATGGAAGAGGTGAGCTCCACGCCGCAGAAGGTGCGAAAATAGCTGTTGACGTACTGCACGGTCTGGTCAAGATAAAGCCCCATCTGCGGGAGATCGGCGTACCGGGGCAGGGCAAACCCGGCGGCGCAGGCCGCAACGCGGCATTTGGTTTCAGTTTTCATATCGTAAGCAGTTTTCTAAGGTTGGTGCAGCAGGGCTGCGCGGGATACAGAAAATGGTTTTCTGGCGGTATTATAGCGCAAATCGGTTCTCTGGTCAACGGATTTTTAAAACTTTTGAAAGAATGTATAAAATCCCTTGACAGGTTTTTGAAAAACTGCTATGATGTCTGCAGTGAACCGAAAAACCATGCAGGCGGAAGTGCGTGTAAGGCACGGAAAATAAAAAAATGACCTGCTATCACAAAATAGATTTGGAGCGTGCATTTTATGAAAACCAAGATCGTTGTGGATTCTTCGTCCAACCTGTATGCCCTGCCGGGCGTGGATTTTGCCTGTGTGCCGTTGAAGATCGTCACGGATGAACAGGAATATCTGGATGACGGTACTCTGGATGCTGTGGGCATGGCCCGGTCTCTGCGTACTTACAAGGGCAAGACCAGCACCTCCTGCCCCAATGTGGCAGACTGGCTGGCTGCTTATGAGGGTGCGGAGCAGATCTTTGTTGCCACCATCACGGGCACACTGTCCGGCAGCTACAATGCTGCACTGCTGGCAGCGGAAGAATACAAGGAAACGCACCCGGAGGCCCGTGTTTTTGTTCTGGACAGCCTGTCCGCCGGGCCGGAGCTGCGTCTGCTGGCAGAGCGTCTGCGGGATCTCGTCCGGATCGGGATGGAGTTTGACGAGATCTGCGAGGCGATCCTGGCTTACCACAAGCACACACATCTGCTGTTTTCGTTGGAATCGCTGGCCAATCTGGCCCGCAATGGCCGTGTGAAGCCTGCTGTTGCCGCTGTGGCACGGATGCTGGGCATCCGGGTCATTGGTCAGGCCAGTGAGAGCGGCGAGCTGGAGGTGCTGTGCAAGACCCGCGGCGAGCACGGTGCACTGGAGCGCATCGTGCTGGAATTGAAGGATCACGGCTTTACCGATGGTAAAGTGCACATTGCCCACTGTGATAACCCGGAAGCTGCCAAGCGCCTGAAGCTGATGATCCACGCGGTGTTTGCAGGGGCGCAGGTGGATGTGGCCGAGTGCGGCGGCCTGTGCAGCTACTACGCTGAGCAGGGCGGCCTGATGGTGGGCTATGAGGACGGAAAAACAGAGTAAAAGAGTTTTTGATATTGCAAGCAAGCCGGGCCTGCGGGTCTGGCTTGCTTTTTTTTGAACAACGCAAAACTTGAAAAAGTTGTAAAACCGCGCTATACTTACACATAATTATAAATGGGAAAGGAGGGCAGGCCCATGCTTTTTCGTTCACCGGTCGTGCGCTTTTTCAGCCGCATTCTGAACCGCATCACCATCACGGTTGTGTTGGTGGCATTGCAGCTGCTGTGGCTGTGCTGGGTGGCGTTTGCCATCACCACCGGCACGGGCCGCGTGTGGGTGAACGGCCTGCTCAACGCACTGAGCCTGCTCATCGTCCTGTACCTTGTGCGCAAGGATGAGAACAGCGCCTACAAGGTGGGCTGGATCGCGCTGATCGGCATTCTGCCGCTGCTGGGCGGTGCGCTGTATCTGGCCTTTGGCAACAAACGCCCGGCCAAGCGTCTGCGCCTGAAAATGCAGGCGGTGGAGGATGCCCACAAAAAAGACCTTGTACAGGAGCCGGGTGTGCTGGAAGGTCTGGATGCCCGCGAGCAGGGGCAGAGCCTATATGTGGCAAAGTACGGCCCCTATCCGGCGTGGCAGAACACTCGCACGCAGTATTTTGCCTGCGGCGAAGCCATGTATCCGCAGCTGCTGGCCGATCTGGAAAAGGCTGAAAAGAGCATCTTTCTGGAATTTTTCATCGTGAGCCACGGCTGCATGTGGAACGGCATTGAAAAGATCCTGCGCCGCAAGGCTGCGCAGGGCGTGGATGTGCGCCTGATCTACGATGATTTTGGCAGTCTGCTGGGTCTGCCCGCCGATTTCATCGTGCGCATGGAGCGGGCGCACATCCGCTGCATCCCGTTCAACCCGGTGATGCCGCTGCTCTCGCTGGTGATGAACCACCGCGACCACCGCAAGATCGTAGTCATTGACGGTACGGTGGCCTACACCGGCGGCGTGAATCTGGCAGATGAGTATATCAATGCGGAGCAGCGCTTTGGCTACTGGAAGGATGCGGCCATCCGGCTGGAGGGTGCCGCTGTCTGGAACTTTACCGTGATGTTCCTCAATGTATGGAATGCCTTCCGCCCGCAGGAGACCGATTACACCGCCTTTGCGCCTACCCGCCTGCCTGCAGTGCAGGATGGCGTGGTGCAGCCCTACGCGGACAGCCCGCTGGACGAGGAACCGATGGCCGAGACGGTGTACCTGAACATCCTTGCGCAGGCGCAGCGGTATGTTTATATCTACACGCCCTACCTTGCCGTAGGCGAGGAAATGCTGGACGCACTGAAAAACGCGGCCAAGCGCGGGGTGGACATCCGGCTGGTGCTGCCGGGCATCCCGGACAAAAAGCTGGTGTTCCGGCTGAGCCGGTCGTACTATCTGCCGCTTTTGAGGGCAGGTGTACGCATTTACGAATATACGCCCGGCTTTCTGCATGCCAAGTGCTGGGTAAGCGACGATGTAACTGCCGTAGTGGGCAGCATCAACATGGACTACCGCAGCCTGTTCCTACACTTTGAGTGCGGTGTACTGCTGCAAAAGAACAGTCAGGTGGCAGTTCTGCGGGACGATGTACGGGCCACGCTGCCGCAGTGCCGCGAGATACAGGTGACGGAATGCCGCACCAGCCTGCCCGGCACGGTGCTGGACAGTGTGCTGCGGCTGCTGAGCCCCTTGATGTGATAAAACTCCCTTTCCGGGTAAACTAGCCCAAAAGCCCCTTTACGATGGGGGCAGGAAAGGGAGCGTTTTATTATAATGAAAAAGATACCTCGCATGATCCTGGGCTGCACGCTGGCGGCAGCTCTGGCCCTGACCGCCTGCAGTCGAAGCGATTCCGGTTCCTCCGGCAGCATGAGCACGAACATGGGCGGCAGTTCATCGCAGACGGGCAGGCGGGCCAGAACGCTGCATACCGCACCGGCCTTGGCATCCTGACCGAAGCGTCTGATCAGGAACGCGCGGGCAAGATCGATACCATCGCAGCTGCCGTTCTGCTGGATGCCGAGGGCAGGGTGGCAGATGTGATGCTGGACGAGGTGGAGATCTCGGTCACGGGGGACAGCACCGGCAAGGTGACGATGCCCACCGACGATCGCACCAAGCGCCAGAAGGGCGACGATTACCCGCTGGCGGCGGTGTCCTCGCTGAAAAAGGGCTGGGCAGAGCAGGCGGATGCCTTTGGCAATTATCTTACCGGCAAAACCCCGGATGAGGTGAAGAAGCTTGCCACCGACGATGACGGCAAGCCGAAGGATGCTGACCTGCTCTCCACCTGCACCATTGCGGTGGACGGCTATCGGGATGCTGTGGTGCGCGCCTGCGAGAATGCAAAGGCAGTCGGCTCGGCCCGCGGCGACCGCGCTGTGCTGGGCGTGTCAGTGCGCAATGACACCAAGGAACTGACCGCCGACGATGACCACGATGTGACCGCGCAGGTGGACATCACAGTGGCAGCCCTGACGCTGGATGCTGACGGCCGTGTGACCGGTGCAGTGGCGGATGTGGCAGAGCCTGCCCTTACCGTGGGCGCGGATGGTACGGTGTCGGCACCGGAGATGGTCAAAACCAAGGTGGAACTGGGCGACAGCTACGGGATGCGCGGGGCATCCAGTCTGGACAAGGAATGGTACGAGCACAGCGAGGGCTGGTGCGATTACCTGAAGGGCAAGACCCGTACTGAGATCGCAGGCATCCCGGACGATGGTTCGGATGCCGACCTTGCGGCACTGTGCACCATCTCGGTGACGGAGCTGCAGAAGGCTGCGCTGGCGGCGTTTGCGGAAGAGTAAAGCGGAGAAAAGAGGAAAGGCGCAAAGCTTTTCCTCTTTTCTTTGTGCAACAAGACCAAAGAATTGGCACAGAAAAGCCTTGAAAAAGACGAACTGCACTAACTTTTGCATTTCCTCTTGCCAAATGGCTGCAAACGCGCTATTCTATAGTCACAGTTTAACACTTTAGCATGATAAAATGCTAAACCGAGAGGGAACACATTTGGGAAACAAAAAAGGGAGGAGCCTTTTATGAAACGTCTTGTCTCTGCTTTTCTGGCTGGTGCCATGGCACTGAGCCTTGCCGCCTGCGGCGGTGCCGCATCCACTTCCACCGTGGCATCTTCTGCCTCTGCATCCGGGAGCGCAGCCGCCTCCGAGACCGCAGCCAGCGATCTGGACTACATCAAGGAAAAGGGCAAGATGGTCATTGGCTACACCGTCTATGAGCCGATGAACTACACCGATGCCGACGGCAACTTTACCGGTTTTGATACCGAGCTGGCAACTGCCGTATGCGAAAAGCTGGGAGTCGAGCCGGAGTTCGTGGAGATCAACTGGGATACCAAGGTGGTGGAGCTGGATGCCAAGAGCATCGACTGCATCTGGAACGGTATGACCCTGACCGATGACATCATGGCCAACACCGCCACCACCAAGGCCTACGCCAAGAACGCACAGGTCGTGGTCGTGAAGGACGGCACCGACTACAGCTCCACTGCGGATCTGGTGGGCAAGACCGTGGTTGCCGAGGCTGGCTCTGCCGGTGAAGCCGCCATTGAGGGCGACGAGAACCTTGCACAGGCCGATTACGTCTCCAAGAGCGTGCAGACCGACTGCCTGATGGAAGTTGCCGCAGGCACTGCTGATGCCGCTGTGCTGGATCTGACTTTGGCCAACGCCATGATCGGTGAGGGCACCGACTATGCAAGTCTGAAGATCGTGGACGAGCTGAACGCTGAAGAGTACGGCGTGGCCTTCCGCAAGGGCAGCGATGCCGCCGCAGCTGTGGATGCCGCCTTTGACGAGCTGAAGGCTGACGGCACCATGCAGGCTCTGGCCGACAAGTACGATCTGGCTCTGGCCGACTGAGTTCTATAAGAATGTAATTACTCCTTCCGGCATCGCTGCGCGATGCCACCTCCCTCGGTGAGGGAAGCTTTTTGTTGCCGATATGCGTGAGGCTCCCTCATTGAGGGAGCTGTCACCGAAGGTGACGGGAGGAGTTCAAAAAACGGATTGATGGGTGTGTTCTTGTGTCTGTGATTCTGAGTCGCCTTTCCGGCGCGTTTCTGCTCAACTGTGAGCTGTTCGCTCTGACCCTGCTGTTTGCGCTGCCGCTGGGTCTGGTGGTGGCTTTCGGCTCCATGAGCCGGTGCAAGCCGCTTTCCGGCGCGGTAAAGACCTTTGTGTGGGTCATCCGCGGCACGCCGCTGATGCTGCAGATCATCGTGATCTACCTTGGCCCCGGCCTGCTGGGCATGAATAACCCTTGGCCCTCCGGCTCCGGCGGACGCATGGTGGCGGCGGTGGTGGCTTTTGCCATCAATTACGCCTGCTACTTCTCCGAGATCTACCGCGGCGGCATCGAAGCCGTTCCCAAGGGCCAGACCGAGGCCGGTCAGGTGCTGGGCATGACCAAGACCCAGATCTTCTTCAAGGTGACGCTGCTGCAGGTGGTCAAGCGCATTCTGGCCCCCATGGGCAATGAGGTGATCACCCTCGTCAAGGATACCTCGCTGGCCAATACCATCGCCAACAAGGAGATCATCATGATGGCCAAGGAATACAGTGCAAAGGGTCTGATCTGGCCGCTGTTCTCCACCGCCATCTTCTTCCTGGTGTTCGTGGGTGCACTCACCCTGCTGTTTGGCTGGGCCGAAAAGAAACTGGATTATTTCCGCTGATGAAAGGGAGGAAATTGGATCATGGCACTGCTTGAAGCCTCCGGCATCGGCAAAAACTTTGGCGATACCAAAGTACTCAAGGATATCTCACTCACGCTGGAACAGGGCGAAGCGCTGGCGATCATCGGCTCGTCCGGCTCCGGTAAGACCACCCTGCTGCGCTGCCTGAACTTTCTGGAACGGCCGGACACCGGCATCATCAAGGTGAACGGCGAGACCATGTGGGACGCCGCCGACCCCGCCACCCAGCGGGAAAGCGAGGTGCGCAAAAGCGGCTGCACTTTGGTCTGGTATTCCAGAACTTCAACCTCTTTCCGCAGTACACCGCCTTGCAGAACGTGATGCTGGCCGGTGAGCTGCTGGCAAAGGAGAGCCCGGATTACAAGGCAAACAAAAAGCCATCCATGCCCAGCTGGAACAGCAGGCACAGGAACTTCTGGCCCAGATGGGCCTTTCTGCCCGGGCAGGCCACTACCCGCACCAGCTTTCCGGCGGTCAGCAGCAGCGCGTGGCCATTGCCCGCGCACTGGCTCTGCACCCGGACATTCTCTGCTTCGACGAGCCGACCTCGGCCCTCGACCCGGAGCTGACCGGCGAGGTGCTGCGCGTCCTGCGCGACCTTGCCGACCGCAAGACCACCATGATCATCGTCACCCACGAGATGCACTTTGCCCGTGACGTGGCCGACCGCATCATGTTCATGGATGGCGGCGTGGTGGTGGAGGAAGGCCCTGCCAAGCAACTCATTGAGCACCCACAGGAGGAGCGCACCAAACAGTTCCTTGCGCATTACTCGGAATAAGCAAAATCACCAATTCTTGCGGCAAAAATTCGTAAATGTTGATGCAATGCAAATCTTGTAAATCCTGCGTCACTCCACTATAATATCATTCATGAATGTACACGACGTCCTGCCCCTTTCCGGCAGGGCGTTTTTCACGGCAAAAATCACGACATCAAGCCGGTTCCCAGTGTGGCAGGAGGATTTTATACTATGACAAAGGATATGACCCAAGGCAGTCCGCTCAAGCTGATCCTTGCATTTGCGGTGCCGCTGATGCTGGGCAGCCTGTTCCAGCAGTTCTACAATCTGGCCGATACCATCATCGTGGGCCGCTTTGTGGGCGTGGAAGCGCTGGCCGCTGTGGGCAGCGTGGGCGGTTTGAACTATCTGGTGCTGGGCTTTGTGAACGGCATCGCCTGCGGTTTTTCCATCCCCATCTCGTGGACTTTCGGCGCAAAGGACTACAAGGAGATGCGCCGCTACACTGCCAACACCGTGTGGCTGTCCATCTTCTTTGCGGTGGTGCTGACCATTGTCACTGTGGCGCTGACCCGCTCGGTGCTGGTGTGGACGAACACCCCGGAAAACATCATCGACCTTGCGGATATCTATATCCGCACCATTTTTGCAGGCATCCCCTTCACTCTGCTTTATAATGTGACCAGCGCGCTGATGCGTGCGCTGGGCGACAGCAAGCGCCCGCTGTATTTCCTGCTGGTGGCAAGCTTTTTGAACATCGGGCTGGATCTGCTCTGTATCATCGTCTTCAAGATGGGCGTGTTCGGTGCGGCGTTCGCCACCGTGTTCAGCCAGGCAGTAGCCGGTCTGGGCAGCCTGTGGTACATCCTCAAGCATTATAATGAGCTGCGTTGGAACAAAGAAGAAAGCCGCCTGAGCAGACAGCACTGTGTCAAGCTGTGCGGCATGGGCATCCCCATGGGTCTGCAGTGCAGCATCACGGCCATCGGTTCCGTTGTGCTGCAGGGTGCGGTCAATGGCCTGGGCAGCGACATCGTGGCAGCGCAGACTGCAGGCGGCAAGGCGGCACAGTTCCTGTCCGTCCCGCTGGAGAGCATTGGCACGGCCATGACCACTACGCCAGCCAGAACATGGGTGCCAACGACCTGAACCGTGTGAACAAGGGCGTGACACGCCCTGGGCATCGGCTGTGTGTACAGCGTGGCATCCGTTCCTGATCCTGCGCGTGCTGGATAAGGCTTTGATCGGCCTGTCCTTGAGAGCAGCCAGACCGAGATCATGGCCAACGCCCAGAGCTTCATCTTCTGGAACAGCGTGTTCTATATCCCGCTGGCGGTCCTTATCATTTACCGCTATACCATTCAGGGTCTGGGTTATTCCAGCCTGGCCATGTTTGCCGGTGTGGCGGAGATGATCGCCCGTGCTCTGGTGGGTTTCCTGTTCGTGCCGCTGTGGGGCTATTTTGCCGCCTGTATTGCAAACCCGGTGGCATGGTTCTTTGCCTGCTTCTTCCTGATCCCGGCGTATATCGTTGTGTTCCGGAAGCTGAAACAGGAAAAAGCAAGACCGCACGCAAACTTGTAAAAATTGAGCCGTTCTTTTGCGAAACCGCCAGAAGAGCGGCTTTTTTGCTGCGCTCTTCTCCGCCCGACTTCTCCGTCACCCCTTTGGGCTGCCCGATTCCTTTACAAATAACACCAAAACGAT
>ENA-OQKQ01000202-OQKQ01000202.1-human-gut-metagenome-genome-assembly--contig:-NODE-202-length-22831-cov-3.458730_pt1 | contig 22831 bp, 25 predicted proteins | sample MGYA00242651_ERZ504803 | MGnify/ENA primary metagenome ERZ504803 (study PRJEB26092, sample SAMD00036380) | human gut metagenome | host: Homo sapiens | study: EMG produced TPA metagenomics assembly of...
GTTTGAGAGAAGAATGAGGAAAGTTTACTGGTTATCAGTTACTTTCCTCATTTTGGTTAAAAGTGACGAGGACAGACGAAGACGGGAATACGACAAGATGAGACAGAGGAACGTTACCTATCCGTAATACACGCCCTTGACAATCCTAAAGAAGAAGTCGAAGCACAAAAAAGCTAGCGCTGCGCCAGTCGGCGCTATCGCTTTAACGCTTTTTTCGCTTCTCCATCCATAGCCCCTCAGTCGCTGCGCGACAGATCCCCCGAGGGGGAGCAAGCGCCCGCCCGCAGCGCCGCGCTTTCGCAGAAAGCGGCGCAGTACCTGCCGTTTCCCTCCACGACCCCTCCCGTGAAAAAGTAGTTTCGAAAAGGCTGCGGTTGCGCAGCAATGAAAGCCCCAGTGGGGCTTTCGAGTAGCGGAGTGGTCTGCGTTAGCAGATGGCGGGGCTTTGCCCCGCCAAACTCCGCAGGCGTTTCGAAACTACAAATAAAAATAATCTTTCCGCTGCAACGACGACGACCGCCGCCAGTGGCGGAAACAGGGAGGAGTTGTTGGGGCAGCGGCCAGCAAGACGCGAGTGCCGCCCAAGGCACGATGCGGATGCTGGGTGCCGCAACCCGGAAGAAGCGGCGCGCATTCAAAATCGTCCCACGCGCAAGCTTGCCGGATATGTCCCACCCCCTTTTTTGTGTCCGCAAAGTGTGGTATACTGAAAATAGCATTTTATGCCCGGAAGGAGGTTGACCGGTATGAACAGGACCCACAGGCTGCGGCTGGTGCTGTGCACGCTGCTGTGCTTTGTGCTGTGCAGCTGCCAGACCGTGCTGCCGGCCAACGAAAAGGCACAGGTAGAGGAACTGCTGCGTGCCCCGAAGCTTTCCGGCGATTACGGCGCGCTGCAAACGGCCCTGAACGACTGGTTGGGGGAGAGTGCCCAGCTGAAATATCCTATTCAGGGCGAGCTGCTTTCCCCCTTTGTGCTGCAGGACTTGGACGGTGACGGTCAGCAGGATGCGGCGGTGCTGTATACCACCGCCCAGACCGCCAACGTCTGCGTAGCCATTTTGCAGCGGGATGATGCCGGAAGCTGGCAGGTGCGCCAGAGCGTGGAGGGTCTTGCCGAAACGGTGGAGAACGTCAGCCTTGCCCAATTGCAGGATACAGACAGCTGCCAGCTGGTGGTGGGCTATACCGCTGCCCAGAATGACCACTATCTGGCGGTGTACTCCTATCAGGACGGCACCCTGTCCACCATTCTGGAGCAGCAGTACGAGCAGTATCTGGTGGAAAATATCACCGGCGGCAGCAGTCAGGATCTGATCCTGATGTCCACGCAGGAGGACGGCAGTGTGCAGATCGAACTTCTGACCGCAGACCGCAAGGGCAGCTTCCGGCAGGTGGCGGTCAACGGCCTTTCCGCAGATAAATTTTCCGGCTGCGCCTCGGTGGCTGCGGGCGCGGGCGCGGACGGACGGCATTATCTGGTGCTGGACGGCTGGACCGGCATTTCCGGCAACAATCTGGCTTCGGTGCTGCTGTGCTACGACGAGACTAGCCAGCAGATGGTGCCCGCCACAAGGATCAGCAGCCAGCGGCTGTATAACGCCTCTTTGCGCAACGTGCCCACGCTGGTCAGCCGGGACCTGGACGGGGACGGCATCGTGGAGATCCCCACCCAGCCGGACGAAGCGGGCCTGCTGAACATGAGCCAGAGCCGCCGCATGGATTTTATCGTGTGGATGGACTATACCAGCCCGCACCCGGAAAAAAGCTTCGGGCTGCTGGACGAAGAGACCAACTGCTATATCGAGCTGCCTATGGAGTGGGAGGGCAACCTCAAACTGACCGACAGCGAACAATATGATGGTGCAGTGGAGCTGCGCACGGTGGACGAAGACCAGCTGGTAATGACCCTGCGTCTGGTGCGCACCACCTCCAGCCTGAAGGGCTGGACCCGCCTTGGCATCGTGGCATCCCGCCAGATGCAGGCGAAGCTTGCCCCGGATGTGGAGATCCGTGATAAAAATTACCGCCTGTCCAAGGCGCTGTATCTGCTCAACTAAAGAACGGAGGAACAGTTCATGGTACGAGTGCTTGTCGTTGAAGATGAAGCCAACATCCGCGAGATGATCGCGCTGAACCTGCGCCTTGCGGGCATGGAGGCTGTGGAGGCCGAAAGCGCCGAGGCGGCTCTGCCGCTGCTGGAGAAGAAGCCGGGCTGCGATGCGGCCATTCTGGATGTGATGCTGCCGGGCATGAACGGCTTCTCCCTGTGCGAGACCATCCGCCGCACCGATCAGAAGATCGGCATTATCATCCTCAGCGCCAAGGGACAGGAGCAGGACAAGATCCGCGGCCTTTCTATTGGTGCCGATGACTATATGACCAAGCCTTTCAGCGTAAGCGAACTGCTGGCCCGTGTGAAAGCGCTGTGCCGCCGCGTCGGCCGTACTGCAGGCGGGGACGAAAAAGAAAGGGAAACCCGCTGGGGATGCTCACCAGCGGCGAATTTGTGCTGGACGAGAACCGCCGCGTGCTGCTCAAGGCAGGCCAGCCGATTGAGCTGACGCAGGTGGAATTCCAGATCATGGAGCTGTTCTTCCGCAACCCCGGCATTGCGCTGGTGCGCGAGAAGATCTTGAAGGGTGTCTGGGGCGAGAACTATTTTGGTGACGTGAAGATCGTGGATGTGAACATCCGCCGTCTGCGCATGAAGGTGGAGGATGAACCCAGCCATCCCACCCATATCCTTACTGTGTGGGGCTACGGTTACAGATGGGAAGAATGATGCTTCCTGTGCAGAGCGTAGTCGCGTGGGTTGGGTTTAAGGGCTTTTGAAAAATGTATCGCCGCCGGGTATGTTCTCTTTTGTGTGCCAAAAGAGAACCAGAAAAGCACCCGCTACTTTCGAGGCGCGGGAGGCACGAATTAAGGGCTACTCGCCCTTAATAATCCCAAAGCAGTTGGGCTCCATACAAAAAATCCAAGTCGCTTCGCTAAAGGATTTTTTGTGTTACGCCGATTGAGAGTCGCTGCGCGACAGCCGAAGGCTGACAGCAGCAGATGTCGTTAACTGTTACGACCCCTTCCGTGAAAAAGTAAATTAGAAAAATCCGCAGATTTTTCTAATTTACAAATATAAAAAATAATTTTTCCGCTGATATTGTCAGAGCGAAGCGGAGACAATTCTAAATCGTTTGAAAGGAGGAGAACGCCATGCGAAGCGGGATCACCCGCCGGTGGCTGCGGGGCAACCTGCTCATCACCGTGCTGCTGGTGCTGCTGGCCGAAACCATGTTCCTGTACAACTACACACGCAGCTATTATAACAGCGTGCAGCAGACCATGTACCGGCGGTTCTCTTCGGTGTCCGGCCAGCTGAAAATGTACACCGGCGATACGGTGCAGAGCACGGCGGCTACCCGCAGCGTGGCCCTGCGCCGCATGGTGGAGCAGTTTGCCGATAAGGACAAATACGAGTTCATGCTGCTGGACAGCTATGGCGGGGTCATTGCGTCCTCCAGCGGCACAAATGCGGACGGCATTGTGACCGGCATCGACTTTGAACAGGCGCAGGAGGCTTCTGACGGCCTTGGTGTGGCGGTCTACCGCACCCAGTCCGGCGAGCTGGTGATGGCGGCCTGCTATCTGGTGCCCTATGCCGCCGAGGATGTGGCGGCGATGCGTCTTGTCACCAGCCTGACCCTTGTGGGAGCGCAGATCAAGAACGCCCTCGCGGTAAGTGTTGTGATCGCGGCGGTGATCCTTGCTTTCACCGTGATGTCCGGCCTGTACTTCATCCGCAGCATCGTGGTGCCGCTGGGGCAGGTGGAGCGCACCGCAGCCAGCATCGCCCGGGGTGAGCTGGATGTGCGCCTGCCGGTCACTGGCAACGAGCACGACGAGGTGGACCGCCTGCGCGGCACCATCAACCAGATGGCCGAAGGGCTGGAAGAGACCGAGAAGATGAAGAACGAGTTCATCAGTTCCGTCTCTCACGAGCTGCGCACGCCGCTCACCTCCATCCGGGGCTGGGTGGAGACCCTGCGCACACTGGACGACCCGGCAGACGAGAACTACCGCAAGGGCCTTGAGATCATCAACAATGAGACGGGCCGCCTGTACAACATGGTGGAAGAGCTGCTGGATTTCAGCCGTCTGCAGAACGGCCGCATCCGTATGGACTGCCGCCCGCTGGACCTTGTGGCAGAGCTGACCGATGCGGTGCTGTTCTGTGAAGCACGCATCCAGCGCGAGGGCCTTGTGCTCAGCTACACCGAGCCGGAGGAGATGATCCCGGTCTATGCCGACCCGGACCGTCTGCGGCAGGTGTTCATCAACATCATGGACAACGCCATCAAGTACTCGGCCCCCGGCGGGCGCATCACGGTCAAGCTGTGGGCGGGCGAATACAAGGCTTTTGCGGAGATCATCGATCAGGGCCGCGGCATCCCGCCGGAAGACCTTGAGAACGTCAAGACCAAGTTCTACAAGGGCAGCAACTCGGTGCGCGGCAGCGGCATCGGCCTTGCGCTGGTGGATTCCATCATGACTGCACTGGACGGTACCATGGACATCAAGAGCACGCTGGGCCGCGGCACAGTGGTCACACTGGGCTTGCCGCTGTACCATAAGGCGTGAAGATTTTGTCACAATTCTGTGGTAAAATAACCGGGAAAAATATGATCCGATAGGAGAACCCAATGAATCAACCCAAAAAGGAACGTTTCAAGACCAGCGTCGGCGGGCAGGCGCTGATGGAAGGCATCATGATGCGCGGCCCGAAGCTCATCTGCTGCGCCGTGCGCAAGCCGGACGGCACCATTGAGACCAAGATCGACCCTGTGAAGAACCACGGCATCTGGACAAAGATCCCGCTGGTGCGCGGTGCCATCTCCATGATCGAAAGCCTGATCGTGGGCTACCGCTACATGATGTACTCGGCTCAGGTGAGCATGGGTGACGACTACGACCCCGAAGAGGAAGAGACTGCCTTTGAAAAATGGGTGGGCGACCACTTGGGCAAAAAGGCAGAGGACGCACTGCTGGCCTGTGCCGCCGTACTGGGCGGCCTGCTGGCGATTTTGCTGTTCACCGTGCTGCCCACCCTCATCGTGGGCGGCGTGAACCACTTTGTAACATTGGGCCGCTGGGCCAAGGTGGTGCTGGAAGCGGTGCTGAAAGTTGGCATCTTCCTCACCTATATGGTGGCCATCTCCAAGATGAAGGAGATCCACCGCGTGTTTGAGTACCACGGTGCCGAGCACAAGACCATTGCCTGCTATGAGGCCGGTGATGAGCTGACCGTGGAGAATGTGCGCAAGTACACTCGGTTCCATCCGCGCTGCGGCACCAGCTTCCTCATTCTGGTGGTCATCGTCAGCGTGTTCCTCTACAGCGTGCTGCCGTGGGGCAGCATCGGCCTGCGGGTGCTGTTCAAGCTGCTGCTTCTGCCGCTGGTCATGGGCATCAGCTATGAGCTGCTCAAGTGGTGCGGCCGGTCCGATAACATTGCTACCCGCATCATCCGCCAGCCCGGCATCTGGGTGCAGCACCTGACCGTGTTTGAACCGGACGACAGCATGATCGAGGTGGCCATTACCGCTGTGACCCCTGTGCTGCCCGAGGACCCGGAGGATGGCAGATGGTAATTGCTGGTTTGACCCCGCGCGAAGCGGTGCGGGCCGTGGAAGCCCGGCTTTCCGCTGCAGGGTGTCCGGATGCCGATTACGATGCACGGGAGCTGTTCCGCGTGGCAGCCGGGCGGGATGCCCGCCTTTCCGACCGGGTGCTGACCACAGAGGAAGCGGAAAAGCTGGAAGCCCTCTGCACGCGCCGTGAGCAGCGGGAACCGCTGCAATACCTGTGCGGGATCTGGAGCTTTCTGGATTTTGACCTTGCCGTTGGCCCCGGTGTGCTCTGCCCCCGGGCAGACACTGAGGTGGTAGCGGAAGCGGCTGCCAATACCCTGACGGGCATTGCAGCGCCCCGGGTGCTGGATCTCTGCGCGGGGACCGGCTGTCTGGGGCTGGGCGTCAAGCGCTTCTGCCCGGCGGCGCAGGTGACCTGCGTGGAAAAAAGCCCGGAAGCTTTTGTTTATCTGGAAAAGAACTGCCGCTGCGCCCTGAAAGGGCAGGGCGGGCAGACGGAGGACTTGCTGGAGCCTACCGCGTTTGAGCAGGCAGATGCCCCGGCCTTTGACTGGGGGCCGGCGCTGAACGCTCTGCGCGCAAAGGCAAAGCCAGCCTATGCGGTGCAGCCGGTGGAGGGCGACCTGTTCACCTACTGGCAGGGCCTGCCGGAAGGGCAGCTTGATCTGATCGTATCCAACCCGCCTACCTCACCGCCGAGGAAATGCGGCACCTGCAGCCGGAGGTGGCACAGGAACCGGCCATGGCGCTGGAAGCGGGGGAGACGGCCTTGTGTTTTACCGTGCCCTTGCAGAGCATTACCAGAATGCACTGCGGCCCGGCGGCGCGCTGGTGCTGGAGATCGGCTGGCAGCAGCGGCAGGCTGTGGCGGCACTGCTGGCTGCAAACGGCTGGGCAGACATTGAATGCCGCAAGGATTTTGGCGGCAACGACCGGTGCATGATCGCCCACAGACCCGAAAAATAAAAGTGAAAATAGAAACAACTTCTTGTTGTAATATTTTGATTTTGTGGTATACTATACTGGAAAGTATACGGACAGCCCGCGCACGGCGGGCAGCAGGAAGAAAAGGAGCAGCACGCTATGGCAAAAAATCAGAACAACAACACCGTTGCCCCGGCGACCAAAAAGACCGAGCCGGAGGCCAAAAAGGATGCGCTGGCCACTGCGCTGGCCCAGATCGAAAAGCAGTTCGGCAAGGGTGCCGTGATGAAGCTGGGTGATAACGCCTCCATGCAGGTGGATGCCATTTCCACCGGCAGTCTGGGTCTGGATCTGGCTCTGGGCGTGGGCGGTGTGCCCCGCGGCCGCATCATTGAGGTGTACGGCCCGGAATCCAGTGGTAAGACCACGCTGGCTCTGCACATTCTGGCCGAAGCCCAGAAGCAGGGCGGCGAAGTGGCCTTCATTGACGTGGAGCACGCACTGGACCCCACCTATGCCGAAGCGCTGGGCGTGGACATCAACAATCTGCTGGTCAGCCAGCCGGACACCGGCGAGCAGGCCATGGAGATCTGCGAAGCACTGGTGCGCTCCGGTGCCATCGATGCCATCGTGGTGGACTCGGTTGCCGCCATGGTGCCGAGGGCTGAGATCGAGGGCGAAATGGGCGACAGCCATGTGGGCCTGCAGGCCCGCCTGATGAGTCAGGCCATGCGCAAGCTGACTTCGGTCATCGGCAAGACCAACACGGTCTGCGTCTTCATCAACCAGCTGCGTGAAAAAGTGGGCGTGATGTACGGCAACCCGGAGGTCACCACCGGCGGCCGCGCCCTGAAATATTACGCCTCGGTGCGCATCGACATCCGCCGCGTGGAGGGCCTGAAGGACTCTTCCGGCCAGTTCATCGGCAACCACACCCGCGCCAAGATCGTCAAGAATAAGGTGGCACCTCCGTTCCGTGAGGCAGAGTTCGATATCATGTTCGGCGAGGGCATTTCCAAGATGAGCGAACTCATTGATGTGGGCGTGAAGCTGGGCATCGTGCAGAAGAGCGGCGCATGGTTCAACTATGGCGATATCCGTCTGGGTCAGGGCCGTGACAACGCAAAGCAGTTCCTGAAGGACAATCCCGAGATCGCAAACGACATCGAGGGCCAGATCCGCGCCAATGCCGATAAGCTGTACGCATCCCGCCGCCCGGCAGGCAAGGGCGCTGCGGCCAAGGCCGAGGAACCCGCCAAGGCTGCAGATGCCAAGGAGCCGGTGGTCAAGGCTCCTGCCCGCAGCAGCGAGAGCGAACTGGATATCATGGTGGAGGACTAAATGTCCTTTTATAAACGCCGCCGCCCGAAGCAGGAAGAAGAAAAGTGCGCCGACCCGGCCAAGGCCCGCGCCCGCGCACTGGATGCGCTGGCCTCGCGCGAGATGTCCTCGGCACAGCTGTATGAACGGCTGTGCTATGGCTTTACCGAGCAGGCTGCAGCGGCTGCTGTGGCTGAGATGGTGGAGCTGGATTACGTAAACGATGACCGCTATGCCGAAGCCCGGGCACACAGCCTGCTTGCCGCCCGCAAGAGCCGCCGTGCGGCGGCCCAGATCCTGCGGCAGAAGGGCCTTTCCGGCGCGCAGATCGAGCAGGCGCTGGAAAGCGTCTATGCCCCGGACGCAGACGGCGAAAGCCCGGAGCTGGAAGCTGCCGCCGCTCTGGTGCGCAGCCGCTACATGAAAAAGCTGGCCGATGGCCGCCGCGACCTTGTGGTGGCCGCCCTGCAGCGCCGCGGCTTTGCGTATTCGGTCATAAAAGAAGCGATAAAAAGAGCGGAAGAAGAATAAAAAGCACCCCTCAAAAGAGAAAGAGAGTATCATCCCCTATGAAAATTGCGTGTATTTCCCTTGGCTGCCCCAAGAATCAGGTCGATCTGGATGTGATGGTGCACATCCTGCTGTCTGCCGGCCACGAGACCGTGGCCGATCTGGCCGAAGCAGATGTGATCCTTGTGAACACCTGCGGCTTCATCGAGAGCGCCAAGACCGAAGCCATTGAAAACATTCTGGAAGCCTGCTCCTACAAGCAGCAGAACCCGGAGCTGAAGGTCATCGTCACCGGCTGTCTTGCCGAGCGCTACCGCAGCCAGATCGAGGAAGAGATCCCCGAGGTGGACGCGGTGGTGGGCTGTGCCTCCAACAAGGCCATCGACACCATCGTGGCCCGCCTGTTCCATGGTGAGGACCATCTGGAAAGCTACGGTGCCAAAAAGGACTTTCCGCTGGGCGGCAAGCGTGTCATCGGCACGCCTGCCCACTATGCGTACTTAAAGATCGCTGAAGGCTGCAACAACCGCTGCCACTACTGCGCCATCCCCGGCATCCGCGGCCCGCTGCACAGCCGCGATATGGCCGACTGCGTAGCCGAAGCCCGCTGGCTGGCCGGTGAGGGCGTGAAAGAGCTGATCGTGGTCGCACAGGACCCCACCGCTTACGGCGAGGACTGGGGCAAGCCCGGCAGCATCTGCGAGCTGCTGGATAAGCTGAACAAGGTGCCGGGCCTCGAGTGGATCCGCATTATGTACGCTTACCCGGAGCGCATCACGGATGAGTTCATTGCCGCCATGAAGCGCAATGAGAAGGTGGTGCCCTACCTCGATCTGCCCATCCAGCACTGCAATGACACCATCCTCAAGAATATGAACCGCCGCTCCAACCGCGCCGAGCTGCTGGAGGTGATCGGCAAGCTGCGCCGCGAGATCCCCGGCATCACCCTGCGCACCACTCTGATCGCAGGCTTCCCCGGCGAGACCGAGGAGCAGTTCGAGGATCTGTGCAATTTTGTCAAGGAAGTAAAATTTGATCGTCTGGGCTGCTTTGCCTACTCTGCCGAGGAGAACACCGTTGCTGCCAAAATGGACGGCCAGATCGAGCAGGAAGTCAAGGACAAGCGCGCCGAACTGGTGATGCAGATCCAGACCGGCATCATGGCTCAGAAGCAGGCCGAAAAGGTGGGCCAGACCGTGCATGTGCTTTGCGACGGCATCGACGAGGAGAGCGGCCTGTATCTGTGCCGCACCACCGGCGATGCTCCTGAGGTGGACGGCAATGTGTGCGTTTCTAGCGAGGAACCGCTGTACCCCGGCCAGTTCTACGATGTTCTGGTGGACGACAGTGACCTTTACGATCTGTATGGTACTGTTGCAAAATAACAAATTGGAGGAATCTGTATGAATCTGCCCAATAAACTCACTTTGACCCGCATCCTGCTGGTGCCCGTGTTCATGATCTTTGCGTCCCTGACCGGTCTGAGCGGCATCGCGGATGGCTCCTTCCAGCCGATGTATTACCTGATCGCAGGCATCGTCTTTGCTGCCGCCAGCTTTACCGATTTTCTGGACGGCCATCTGGACCCGCAAGTGGAACATGGTGACCGATTTCGGCAAGTTTGCCGACCCGCTGGCCGACAAGCTGCTGACCACCGTGGCCTTCATCTACATGATGCGGGACGGCGTGTGCAGCCCGGTGGTGCTGTGCATCATTCTGGCCCGCGAATTTGCTGTGTCCGGCCTGCGCATGGTGGCTGCCGGCGCCAAGGACGGCAAGGTGATCGCTGCCAACATGTGGGGCAAGGTGAAGACCGTGCTGCAGATGCTGAGCATCATCTTCTACTTCTTTGGCATGGCGATTGCGGCGAATGTGTCCTGGGATGCCACGGTCATGGTTGTGGGAGCCTCGGTGGTGCTGTGCTGGCTGGTGGCTGCCGTGACGGCCATTTCCGGCATCAAGTACCTGTGGGACAACCGCAGCTTCATCAACACCGCAAAATAAAGCGTTTTTTGAAAAAGGGCAGGGAGACCTGCCCTTTTTCAAATTTTTCGAGGAAATATTACAAGACGGAAAGGCTTTCCATGAAAAAATTTGCTGATACAGTGCGCCGCCTGCTCTCCATCGCACTGAACCTGTTCATCGTCTGGGCGGAGCCCATTGCCCTGCCCATGAGCTGGGATTGGGGCAAAGAGCAGATGTTCATTTTTTACACCGAGGATTCCAACATCCTTTCGGCCTGCATCTGCGCCATGGTGGCGGTGGGCCAGCTGGTGTGCATCTTTACCGGCAGGGAACTGCCGCGCTGGCTGCACACCCTCAAGTACATTGCCACCTGCTGCCTGACCATGACCTTTCTCACGGTGGTGTTCGTGCTGGGTCCCATGTATGAGGACGGCAACGGCTGGTACATCATGCTGTGCACCAGCTCCATGTTGTACCATCACCTGCTCAACCCGCTGGCGGCCATCTTCTCCTTTGTGCTGCTGGAGCGCACACCGCGCCTGCCCCGCAGTACGGTCAAGTGGGCGCTGCTGCCCACGGTGCTGTACGGCGGCATCATTTTGTGGCTGAACATCCAGCGCGTGGTAGATGGGCCATATCCCTTCATGAAGGTGTATGACCAGAGCGTGCAGGCATCGGTGCTGTGGTGCATCGCCATCCTGCTGATGAATTACTTCTATGCTTGGCTGCTCTGGAAGCTGAACGGCGGGAAGAAAGAAAAAGCCTGACGATTTGAAATGCCCTCCGCTTCGCTCTGGGCATAAATAGCGGAAATACTAATTTTTATTAGAGCAATACCGGACAGACTGCGGTCTGTCCGGTATTGCATTTTTCACAGAAGGGGCCGCAAAGAAAAACAGCATCTGAAAGCTCCGGCCCTTCCTGTGAAAAAGCAGCTCCGAAAAGCCCGCAGGCTTTTCGGAGCTGCAAATTAAAGATAAATTATCCTCTGAATATGCCCAGAGCAAAGCGGAGGGCATTCTAAATGGTTCTTGTGTTTTTACGCTACGGTGGAATTCTCTTCCAGCCAGTCCAGCACACAGGACTGCAGGGCGTTCAGGTGCGCACGGTTCTCACCATAGGTGTCGGCATAGGTGCTGTTGGCGTCGTCCAGCTCTTCCTGCGTGGGAGCAAGGCTCTTGGTCTCGGCCACGGCCTGAAGGATCAGGTCCTGCTTTGCCAGATGCTCAAAGTAAGCGTCGGATGCGGCCAGCATGGCATCGGCATCGGTGTAGCCCTGCGTCTGGGCAAAAGCATTCAGATCCATGCCGTAGGCGGTGGCGTACTGGTTGTAGTAGTTCAGGAACATGCGGATGTAATAGCTGGTGATCTCGCCGGGCAGCTCCTTGAAGGTGGAGTTCGACATCAGGTAGTCCACGATGGCGTTCTCATAGTTGGTGGCATACAGTGCATCGTTAAAGTAGCTGCGCAACTGGCCGACGGTGTGCAGATCATCGCTGGTGCCAAAGTTGGAGTCCACCCACTCGTCGGTCAGCTCAGGGGTCACGCTTTCGGAAATGGAGTTCAGGGTCACGCTGAACACGGCTTCCTTGCCGCTGAGGGTGATCGTGTTGCCCTCGGCATCGGTGGAATCGCCGTAGCCGTCCGGGAAGGTGACGGTCACATCAAAGGTATCGCCCACATTGTGGCCGATGATCTGGTCCTCAAAGCCATCGATGAAGGAACCGCTGCCAAGGGTCAGGTCGTAGCCGGTGGCAGTGCCGCCGGTAAAGGCCACGCCGTCCACGGTGCCGGTGTAATCGATGTTGGCAACATCTCCGCTCTGGGCGGCACGGCCGGTAACGGGCTGGGAAGAGGTGTACTGGTTCAGCAGGTTGTCCACCTGCTGCTGCAGTTCATCTTCGGTGGGGGTCAGGTCGTTCTCCTTCAGGGCGATGGAGCCGAAGTCCTCCGGCAGGGTCACATAGTCCAGCGCTTTGATGCCGCTCCAATAGCCGTTTTCGTCCAGACCATCGCTGTAATCAAAGGCCTCGTAGTCGAAGTCGGCAACAGAGCCAAACTGCGAGACGGATGCGGCAGCCGAAGAAGCGCTGTCGGTCTGCTTGTGCTTTGTCAGCATGAAACAGGCAAAAATGACGCACACCGCTGCGGCGATGGCCAGTAGGATGCACAGGAGTTTTTTGGTGTTGTTTTTCAAAAGAAATACCTCCATAAAAATCGGCCTGATGCACAGCAAAAGACCGGTACAGGCAGAACAGATACCCATTTATTATATACGTTCTGACGGCAAAAGGAAAGTTCTTTGCAAAATTTCCACAAATCCTGCGGCGGGTTTGTATCACTTTTGCCCGTCTACAGGCGCAAAAGTGACCAAAACCGGTGGAAATGGGCGGGCGGTTCTGTTACAATAAAAATAAGTGAGCCTTCCCGGGAACATAAGGCCCCTCCCTGAGGGGGCTGTCGAGCGTATGCGAGACTGGAGGAGTTCCTCCTTCCGTCATCGCTGTGCAATGGAGAGGGCGAGGACGGTAAGATATTGGAGGAAATTCAAATGGATTACAATAAAGCTGCTCTGGAAATGCACGAGACCCACAAGGGCAAGGTGGGCATCGTAAGCAAGGTGGAGGTCGCCACCCGCGATGACCTGTCCACCGCCTACACTCCCGGTGTGGCCGAACCCTGCCGCAAGATCAAGGAAAACCCCGACGACGTGTATAAGTACACCTTCAAGGGCAACATGGTGGCGGTCGTTTCCAATGGCACCGCCGTGCTGGGCTTGGGCGATATCGGCCCGGAAGCCGGTCTGCCGGTCATGGAGGGCAAGGCGGTGCTGTTCAAGGAGTTCGGCGGCGTGGATGCCTTCCCCATCTGCATCGATGCCCACGACGCTGCCAGCGTCATTGCTGCCTGCAAGGCCATTGCGCCCACCTTTGGCGGCATCAATCTGGAGGATATCAAGAGCCCCGAGTGCTTTGAGATCGAAGAAACACTGGAGCGTGAGCTGGACATCCCCGTGTTCCACGATGACCAGCACGGCACCGCTATCGTTGTTACTGCTGCCCTCATCAACGCTCTGCGTGTGGTGGGCAAGAAGATGGAAGATGTGCACATCGTGCTGAACGGCCCCGGTGCTGCCGGTACTGCCATCATCAAGATGCTCATGACCGCAGGCGCAAAGGACATTATTGCAGTGGACCAGTTCGGCACCCTGTACAAGGGCTGCAACAGCGCCGAAGCCCACAAGAACTGGCTGGGTGAGGTGACCAATCCCCGTCAGGTCAAGGGCGGCCTGAAGGAAGCACTGGAAGGTGCCGACGTGTTCATCGGCGTTTCCAAGCCAGGCATCCTGACCACTGAGCTGTGCAAGACCATGAACAAGGATGCCATCGTTTTTGCCATGGCCAACCCCACCCCGGAGATCATGCCGGACGAGGCCAAGGCCGGCGGCGTGCGGGTGATGGCCACCGGCCGCAGCGACTTCCCCAATCAGGTGAACAACGTGCTGTGCTTCCCCGGCCTGTTCAAGGGCACACTGAGCGTGCGCGCCCGGGACATCAACAATGAGATGAAGCTGGCTGCAGCCTACGCCATCGCCGACCTCATCACCGATGCCGACCGCAGCGAGGAGAACATCATCCCCGGCGCGTTCGACCCCCGCGTGGCCGAGGCTGTGGCAAATGCCGTGGCAAAGGCTGCCCGCGAGACCGGCGTTGCCCGTCTGTAAGCGGAGGAAGCGTTTATGAGAACCATTTCCGCACAGGAGATCACGGATACCGTTGCACGGCTGTGCATCGAAGCCAACACCCGCCTGCCGCAGGACGTGCAGGCGGCGCTGGACAAGGCCCGGCAGGAAGAGCCGTGGCCGCTGGCAAAGAGCACTCTCGACCTTTTGTGGTCGAACCTTTCCGCCGCAAAAGAGAAAACCTGCCCATCTGTCAGGATACCGGCATGGCCTGCGTGTTTGTGGAGCTTGGCACCGATGTGCACATTGACGGCAGCTTTGAAGCTGCCATCCATGAGGGCGTGCGCCGGGGTTACACCGACGGCTACCTGCGCAAGAGCATCGTGGCAGACCCTTTGCGCCGGGGCAATACCGGCGACAACACCCCGGCGGCCATCACAGTGCATCTGGTGGACGGCGAGGGCTGCCGCATCACGGTGGCACCCAAGGGCTTTGGCAGCGAGAACATGAGCCAGATCAAAATGCTCAAGCCCGCCGATGGCGTGGAGGGCTTCAAAAAGTTCGTGCTGGACACGGTGAAGCTGGCAGGCTCCAACCCCTGCCCGCCCATCGTGCTGGGCATCGGCGTGGGCGGCAGCTTTGACAAGGTGGCGTATCTGGCAAAGAAGGCCCTGCTGCGTCCGCTGGATGTGCCGAACCCGGACCCCTATTACGCACAGCTGGAGCAGGAGCTGCTTGCCGCCATCAACGAGCTGGGCATCGGCCCGCAGGGCTTTGGCGGCAGGACCACCTGTCTGGGCCTTGCCATTGAGCAGATGCCTACCCATGTGGCGGGCCTGCCTGCGGCGGTGAATGTTTCCTGCCATGTGACCCGCCGTGCAAGCGCGGAACTGTAAGGAGGGGCAAAGATGGAATACAGACTGACGACTCCCTGCACGGCCAAGGACCTTGCCCCGCTCAAGGCGGGCGACACCGTGCTGCTTTCCGGTGTGGTGTACACCGCCCGCGATCAGGCCCACAGGCGGATGACCGAAGCACTGGAAAAAGGCGAACCGCTGCCCTTTGATCTGACCGGCAGCGCCATCTACTACGTTGGCCCCACGCCGGAACGCCCGGGCCAGGTGATCGGCTCGGCGGGACCCACCACCAGCGGCCGTATGGACGCCATGAGCCCCCGTCTGCTGGACCTTGGCAACAAGATCATGATCGGCAAGGGCAAGCGGGACGATGCCGTAAAGGCGGCTGTGGTGCGCAACGGGGCTGTGTATCTGGCAGCGCTTGGCGGGGCCGGTGCGCTGATGGCAAAAAGCGTGCAGACGCTGGAAGTGATCGCGTGGCCGGACCTTGGCTGTGAAGCCGTGCGCCGCCTGATTGTGAAGGATATGCCGCTGACGGTGATCCTGGATGCCCACGGCGGCGACCTGTACCAGTCCGGCCCGGCGGCATATCTGGAAGCAAAATAATTTATCGCCTTTGCACAAAACGCGGCCGACTAAAAACCGGCAAAACAGCAGATTTGCGTAGGATAAATTTAGTTTGTTTTAACAAACTTCCGCGAATTGCTTGCACATCGGCAAAAAGTGTGATATCTTGTACTATATGAAACCGTGGTGCTTTGCATCCCGGCACAGACAGGAGGCAAACATACCATGCAGATCCACCAATCCGCAGAAGATTATCTTGAAACGATCCTGATGCTGAGTCAGCGTATGGGTAAAGTGCGCTCCATTGACGTTGTCAATGAGCTGGGCTTTACCAAAGCCAGCGTCAGCATTGCCATGAAGAAGCTGCGCGAGAACGGCTATATCGCGGTGGACGGCGAGGGCAACCTGACCCTGCTGGCACCGGGCCGCGAGATCGCAGAGCGCATCTATAGCCGTCACCGTCTGCTGACCCACTTCTTTATGCAGCTGGGCGTGGACGAAAAGACCGCCGCCGAAGATGCCTGCAAGGCAGAGCATATCCTCAGTGAGCAGACGCTGGAAAAGATCCGTGAGCGCGCCATTGAGACGGATGCTGAGCTTGGCAAGACTGTCAAGTGATCCCCGCAGCATTCCAAGATCGTAAAATGATCCCGTTCCTGAAAAGGAGCGGGATTTTTTTGTATGGAAATTGGGCGGCAGATCCCTCTTGCATCCGGGGTGCGGGTGCGGTATTCTTATAAGATAAGAAGGTTTTACAGCCAAACCGGGAGGAAACAGCCATGGATGCAGACGAGATCCGCACGCTTTTGGGCGATAACATTTTTGAGCGGGCCAAGAAATACCGCAAGCGCATCCAGCAGAGCACCTGCACCGTGAACGCCGATGGCGTGCGGCATATTTCGGCCATGGTACAGGGCAGCGGCGGCAGCTATTACTATACGCAGGCATGGCTGCGGGAGAACGGCAGCTTTGTCAGTGCGTCCTGCAGCTGCCCGTATAACCAGAACGGCGAGGGCACCTACTGCAAGCATATCGGTGCATTGCTGCTGGACGATGCCGAAAAGAATGCCCCTGCACCGGCGGCAAAGCCGGATGCGATTCCCGGTGTTGTGCGCGGCGCGGCGGGCCTTGCCCCGGAACCGGCCCGGCGGGACAGCTATGCCTCCGGGCTGGAAATGCTGTTTGGCAAAAAGTGGCACGGCGAAACGCCGGAGTCGGATCACGAGGCCCGCAGGCTGCTGGATACCTACAAGGAAGCAGCCCTTGAAAACCTTGGCGTGGACGAGACCGCCCAGCGCACCGGCTTTGCCCATCTGGAACCGGAGCTGACCCTCGTGCCCGGCGCACAGCCATGGCTGCGGCTGCGCATCTCGGACGGCGGGCGGCAGTATGTGGTAAAAAGCATCCCGAACCTGATGGAAGCCGTCGAGATGGGCAAAAGCGTCAGCTACGGCAAGGCACTGGCTTTTGTGCACCGGTGGGATGCCTTTGATGAAGAGTCCCGTGCGCTTTTGCAGCTGCTGCGCCGTCAGGTGAACGCAAGGCAGAGCATGGACAAAGCCGCCGTGCGGGTGTACGGCGGGGCCGAACAAGGCCCGGCGGGAGGCATGATCCTGACCGGCGAGATCTTTGATGACCTTGTGCAGCTGTACGAACATAGCGGTTTTTTGGGCGGGTACGAGCTGCGGGAAGGTCTGCCCGTCATTACCATGACCGTGGAGCGCCGCCGCGGCGGTGTGCAGGTGGAAGGCGAACCCGCACTTTCCGCTGTGCAGGGCCTTGACTATGATTACCTGTTCAGCGAGGATACGCTCTGGCGGCTGCAGCGGCCCCGGGTGCACCCGCATCCTGCCCGCATTGCAGGCGCTGGGCGGCTAAAAGCCCTGTTCTTTACCAGCGCAGATGCCACGGCCGTTTTGCAGCTATGTGCTGCCGGAGCTGGGCAGCAAGCTGAACATCGTGGACCCGGAACGTCTGCTGCTGAACCAGATCCCGCTGGAACCGGTGGTGCAGTTCTATCTGGACGCACCGGACAGCTTCCGCATCGAAGCACACGCGGAGTTTTTGTATGGGGAGGATAAGGTCACGCCGTTCGTGCCGTCTCCGGCAGGGCTTTTGCGGGATGTGCGCGCCGAGAGCCGGGCAAAGCGGCTGCTGGCCTCTTATCTGCAGCCCGGTGTGGGCGGCAGAGAGGAAGTGTACGGCACCGCTGACGAGGACGAGATCTACCGCATGTTGGAGGAGGGCGTGCCGGCCCTGCTGGCCGAGGGTGAAGTATACCTGACGGATGCCTTCCGCAGTCTGCAGGCTGCACCGCCGCGCATCACGGTGGGTGTTTCGGTGCACGGCAGCGTGCTGGATCTGGAAGTGGATACCGGCGAGTTCCCGGTGGCAGAGCTGAAAGACCTGCTGCGCTCCCTGCACCAGAAAAGCGCTACCACCGCCTGCGGGACGGCCGTCTGCTGCGGCTGGACGACAGTCTGGAAGGGCTGGACGAACTGAACGATACACTGGAACTTTCCGGGGCCAAGCTCAAGAGCGGCCACGCCGAGCTGCCGCTCTACCGTGCACCCAGTCTCGACTGGGCGCTCTCGGGCCAGAACGGCCTGCGTTTCAACCGCGACGATGCGTTCCGCCGCATCAGCCGCAGCTTTCACGCCGTGAAGGACAGCGAGTATACTCCGCCGGAAAGCCTGCACAATGTGCTGCGCAAGTACCAGCGGGATGGCTACCGCTGGCTGCGCACGCTGGACGGCTACGGCATGGGCGGCATTCTGGCCGACGATATGGGCCTTGGCAAGACCGTGCAGGTGCTCAGCTACCTGCTGGCCATGAAGGAAAGCGGCCAGCGCCTGCCCAGCCTCATCGTCTGCCCGGCATCGCTGGTGCTCAACTGGCAGGAGGAATGCCAGAAGTTCACGCCGCAGCTTTCCTGCGTGGCTGTGGACGGCGACGCTGCTCACCGGGCAGAGCTGGCAAAGCAGTGGGCGGAAGCCGACCTTGTGGTGACCAGCTATGACCTGATGCGCCGGGACGAGGAGCTTTACAGCGGGCAGCAATTCTACGCCTGCATTCTGGACGAAGCGCAGGCCATCAAGAACCACGCTACCCAAAAGTCAAGGCGGTGTGCGGGGTGAACAGCAAAGTGCGGTTTGCCCTTACCGGCACCCCGGTGGAGAACCGCTTGGGCGAATTGTGGAGCATCTTCTCCTTCCTGATGCCGGGGTATCTGCCGCCCTACAGACCTTCTGCGCCCGGTTTGAAAAGCCTATCGTGCAGGAGGACGACAAAGACGCACTGCGCCGTTTGAACCAGCTCACCGGGCCGTTCATCCTGCGGCGCATGAAGTCCGAGGTGCTCAAAGAGCTGCCCCCCAAGACCGAGAATCTCCACCGTATCGAGCTGGACGAGCAGCAACGCAAGCTCTACCTTGCCGCTGTGGTGGACGCGCGGGAAAAGCTGCGCGCTGCAAAGCCGGAGGATAAAATGGCGGTGTTCGCAGTGCTCATGCGCCTGCGGGAGATCTGCTGCGACCCGCGCCTTGTGGCAGACAACTGGGACGGCGGCAGTGCCAAGCTGGACGCCTGCATGGAGCTGGTGACGGCTGCTGTGGAGGGCGGACACCGCATCCTGCTGTTCAGCCAGTTCACCTCCATGCTGGAACTGCTGGCAAAACGGCTGGACGAAGCGGGCGTGAGCCACTTTACCCTGCAGGGCTCCACCCCAAAGCCGGTGCGTGCAGAGCTTGTGCGCCGGTTCAACAACGGCGAAGCGGACGTGTTCCTCATCTCGCTGCGGGCGGGCGGCACCGGCCTGAACCTGACGGCGGCAGATATCGTCATCCACTACGACCCATGGTGGAACGTGGCTGCGCAGAATCAGGCCACCGACCGCGCCTACCGCATCGGCCAGCGCAATCCGGTGCAGGTGTACAAGCTCATTGCGCAGGACACCATTGAAGAAAAGATCGTGGAGCTGCAGCAGGCAAAGCAGGACCTTGCCGAGACGGTCACCGGCTCGGCAGACGGAGCGATCCTGTCCATGAAACCAGAGGAATTGCTGCAGCTGCTGCAAGAGGAATAAAGAGGAGAAAACATCATGAAAGTCTGGGATCTGCACTGCGATACCCTCAGCGAGCTGCGCAAAGCCGAACATGCGGGCCGGCCCAAGAGCTTCGCGCAGAACGATCTGCATATCGACCTTGAAAAATTACAGAAAGGCGACTATCTGCTGCAGTGCTTTGCAGCATTCGTCAATCTGGGTGACAAAACGCCCGGAGCGGACCCGCTGGTGACAGCGCTGGAAGAGATCGACCAGTTCAAGCGCATCATGGCGGCATACCCGGAAAAAATTGCTCCGGTGTACACGGCGGCGGACATCCGCCGGAATGCTGCGGCGGGAAAGATCAGCGGGATGCTCACCATCGAGGAAGGCGCCTGCTGCAAGGGCAGCGTGGGGGTGCTGCGCCGGATGTATGAGCTGGGCGTGCGCATGATGACCCTGACATGGAACCACGAAAACGAGCTGGCAAGCCCGCAGCGGAACCCCGGCGGCGTGCTGGTGCCCCAGACTGAAAAGGGCCTGACCGGGAAGGGCTTTGAATTTCTGGCCGAGATGGAACGGATGCACATGATCGTGGATGTGAGCCACCTTTCGGACAAGGGTTTCTGGGATATCGCACGGCACGGCACCCGGCCTTTTGCGGCCAGCCACTCCAACTGCCGCGCACTGGCACCCCACACCCGCAACCTGACCGATGAGATGATCCGCACCCTTTCGGAGCGCGGCGGCATTGCGGGCCTGAACTACTATGCGCCCTTTCTGGACACCGACCCCACCCACCCGGAAAACTGCCACAGCACGGTGGAGCTGATCGCAAAGCATGCAGCCCACTATAAGCAGGTAGGCGGTGCACAGATGATTGCCCTTGGCAGCGATTTTGATGGCATCGATGGCCCCCACCAGCTGGAAAATGCTGCCTTCCTGCCGCTGCTGGCGGATGCCCTGCGCAAAGAGGGCTTTACTGAGGACGAGGTGGAAGGTATCTATTTCCGCAACGCCATGCGCTTTTTTGAGGAAAACCTGTAATAACAACGGAGAATATGCCGATATGGATAAAAACATGACGCTGGAAAAGCGCATTGCTGCGGAGCTGTACTGCTATCAGGGCAAAATGAGCGTGTTCGTGGACGACCTGCAGGGCCATACCGTGGAGGTGGGCGCGGACGAAGAATTTGAGACGGCATCCACCATCAAGGCGTTCATTCTCGCTGCATTGTATTTGCAGGCGCAGCGCGGCAAAGCAGACCTTGCCGAAGAGATCACCTATGAGCAGAGCCAGTTCGTGGACGGCAGCGGTATGCTGCGCGCGCTGGGCGTGGGCGCAAAGCTCAAGGTGAAGGACACCGCCACCATGATGATCATTTGCTCGGACAACATCGCCACCAATATGATCATCGACTATCTGGGACTGGACACCATCAACGCCTGCATCCGGGAGTTGGGCTTTGCGCATACTGTGCTGCACAATCCGCTGCACTTTGACCGCTACCGCCGGCTTGGCACCACCACGCCGCGCGACTACGCGGCGCTGTTCGCCCGCATTGCAAAAGGGGAGCTGGTCAGCCGGGAAGCCAGCGCCGAAATGCTTGCCATCCTGCGCCAGCAGCACTACAATACCATGCTGACCCACGACTTCCCGCAGTATTACCTCGACTGCGAGGAGACCGGCGCGCCGGAGCTGATCTGGGTGGCCAGCAAGAGCGGCAGCATGAACGCCTGCCGCAACGACGGCGGCATCGTCCACACCCCCTACGGCGAGTATGTGATCGTTCTGATGAACAAGGAGTTCCATGACATCATCGAGTACAACGACCACCCCGCCATGGTCTATGGTGCCCGGGTGTCCCGGATGATCCTGGATCAGATCCTGGCCTGCGAGGGAAAGCTGTATCTGAAGTAAACGAAAGAGTGGGAAAGTAAAACGAATGGAAATTACATTATCATTGCCAATGCTGCTGTTTCTGATGCTGATGACCGGGTTTGCGGGCTTTGTGGACTCGGCGCGGGGGGCGGCGGCCTGATCAGCCTGCCCGCCTACCTGTTTGCGGGCCTGCCGGTGCATTACACCTACGGCACCAATAAATTCAGCGCGGCCTGCGGCACCACCTTTGCCACGGCGCAGTTCTTCCAGAAGGGAGCCATGAACATCCGGGTCGGCCTGCTGGCGGCTGTGGGCAGCTTTGTGGGCAGTGCACTGGGCTCCCACATCGTGCTCCTGCTCAGCGATCAGGTGCTGCGCACCATGATGCTCATTATCCTGCCGGTGGCGGCGGTGCTCATCCTCTGGCGGCGGGACCTGCCCGACGAGAACCGGGACGACGGCACCCTGAACGCCAAAAAGGCGGTGCTGGCCCTTGCCATCGGGCTGGGCATCGGCCTGTACGACGGCATCTTTGGCCCGGGCACCGGCACCTTTGCCATCATCGCCTTTACCACCCTGATGGGCTTTGACCTGCGCACGGCGGGCGGCAACGCCAAGGTGCTCAACCTTGCCAGCAACTATGCCAGCCTGGTAACGTATCTTTCCAGCGGGCTGGTGGTGTTCTCCATCGGCATCCCCTGTGCCATCAGCGGCATTGTGGGCAACCTGCTGGGCTCCCACTTCGCCCTCAAGAAGGGCGCAAAGTTCATCCGCCCCATGATGCTTGTGGTGCTGGTGCTCCTGCTGGGCAAGATCGTCTCGGACGCGGTGCTGTAATGAACGGATCTTCGGCAAAAAGAAATTGACGTTTGCGGGAAAATGGACTATAATAGGGCCAGAGACTCACAAGAAAACGAGCACTGAGGATGATGTTATGAAGATCCGCTACTCGAAGAACGCCATGAAGTTCCTGAACAAGCTGGACAAAAAGTCCGTGCTTCGCATCGTTGCAGGCATTGAGGGGCTGACCCTGAAACCGCCGGCGGGTGATATCAAGGTGATGCAGGGACTGAAGGATGGAACGATGCGGCTTCGGGTCGGAAGTTGGCGCGTGCTTTACCGGTACGGTGAGGAAAACGCGCTGGAAATTCTGTTGGTGCTGGATATCGGGAATCGTGGCGATATCTATAAATAAGGAGGTGGCAGGATGTCTGAAATTGCAATGAATGCAGCACACATGATCGATATGCTGCCGGACCCGGACAAGAACCTTGCCTACGAGCTGATCAAAAAGCTGGTACTGGCATGGGACCCGGATTTCACCAAGCTGACCACAGAGGAAGCAAAGCAGCTGGAGGAAGCGAAGGACAGCGGCTTTGTGGATGCCGAAGAAATTGACTGGTCGAAGATTGGACACGAATAAACCACAAAAAAG